>OGOG01002541.1_pt1 | contig 15178 bp, 10 predicted proteins | sample 1552581 | NCBI WGS metagenome assembly OGOG01 (sample SAMEA2580152, study PRJEB22360) | human gut metagenome | biome: human gut; feature: human-associated habitat; material: faeces | place: Denmark | collected 2008/2010 | reverse complement strand
TAGGTCTCCATAAAATAGCCGCGGTCGTCGCCGAACACCTGCGGCTCAATGACCACCACACCGGGGATCTCGGTCTGCGTAAAAATAAACTTACCCATGATATTGTACCTCTCTTTTTTCTGAAAGCTTTTTCTTTATCTGGAAAAGTCTGGTTTTGAACAGGCTTTTACGCTTTTTTATGGTGCCTTGCCGTTTTGCGGCGCTTTTTCAGGCGGGAATGTACCCGCAGCACCAGTACGGTAACCACGGCTGCACCTATGGTGCACCCCACCGAGATGCCCGCCAGCAGCCATGCGCTGCTGCCCGGCTCCACGTCACTGGCGGCTTCCAGCTTTGTGCCGACGCTCTGCTCCAGCAGTTCCGCCAGACCTGTGATCTCCGCCTTTACCCGCACGCTGGTGCTCTCCTGCTGCGCGCCGCCGTTCAGGGTGTACACCGCATACACGGCGGGCTCTGCGCCAAGCAGATACTGCTCCGGCAGCTCCAGGTCCACGGTCACATCCTGCGCGGATAAGCCCTCGGCCAGCAGCAGTTTCACCCCGGGGTCGGCTACGGTAACGGTGCCAAGGCTCTGCCCGCCGCCCACCACAGCCAGCTGTGCGGTGACCGTGCCGCCGGGCAGCTGGGTGTAGCTTTTATAGGTGGAAAAGGCGTAGTCCAGCAGGGTGCGCATATCGTTATATTTATCGGTGCTCAGCTGGCTTTGCATGGTCGCGCAGATCAGCCGCACCCCGTCCTGCTCCGCCAGACAGACATAGCTGTACCGGGCGGTGTTGGTATAGCCCAGCTTGGAGCCCAGCACACTGTCGATATGGTAGCGGCTGGAGCCGATGCGGATCTTATCCTGCTGGGAGAAGTAGCGGGTCACCGGCTGGATGTTGGTGGGCTGCATGGTGTACATCTCGTTGCGGGTGAACAAGTCCTCAAACCCCGGCTGCTGCAGCGCCCAGCGCAAAATCTGTGCCATATCGTAGCAGCTGGTATAGTGGTCGTCATCGCTGATGCCGTGGGGGTTTGAAAAGTGGGTGTGGGCAAGGCCAAGTTCCTCCACCTGTGCATTCATGGCCGCCACGCCATCCGCGATGGTGCCGCCGCCGAAATACTCCGCCAGCAGGTTGGCACCGTCGTTGGCGCTGGCCATCTGGGTGGCGTACAACGCATCCACCAAGGGGACTTCCTCCCCTTCCAGCAGAGCGATGTGGCTGGAATCCGTGCCCGCCAGCGAGTAGACGTCCTCGTGGCTCACGGTCAGCTTTACGTCATCCCAGTCTCCCTGCGCCTTTTCGCAGGCAAGACCAAGGGTCATTACCTTGGTAATGGAGGCCGGGTGCAGCTCCTCGTCCATATTCTGCTGCGCCAGCACAAGGCCGGTGTCTGCATCCATGATGCAGTATGCCCGGGTATTGGCCAGCGCCGGGCCGGCTGCTGCCGCGCCGGGCACCAGCACAGCGCCTATCAAAAGCAGCACAGTGCACAGTGCTGCGGTAAATTTTTTCATCTGGTATTCTCCGCTTATCCGTTTTATGCCGACAAGACATCATTTGAAGTATACCACATTTTTTCCCCGCTGAAAAGAGATTTACGCATTCCTTTGTCCCAGCAGCACCGGCTGCAGCTGCTCACCCCGCAAAGCAGCGTCCACGGCGGCGGGCAGCAGGGCAAGGTCGGCCTTCAGGCTCTGGGGCTTGGCAAAGGGGTCGTCCTGCCCGTAGGGCACAAAGTAATAGTGCTTGCGCTGGCACAACCGCGCCATATTTTCGCCGGAGGCGCCAAGGCCGTCGTTGGTAGACACTGCCAGCACCACCGGGCTGCCCACCCGCAGCAGGCTTTTGGCGGCAAGGGTCACCGGCGTATCCGAAAGTCCCGCCGCCAGCCGCGCCAGCGTTGCGCCGGTGCAGGGGGCGACCACCAGCGCCTGCGCCAGCCGCCGGGGGCCCAGCGGCTCCACCGCCTGCAGGGTGTCCAGCACCGGCTGCCCGGTAACGGCCTGTAAGCGCTGCCGCCAGCTTTCCCCGGTGCCGAACCGGGTATCCTGCTGCGCGGCAAAGCTCATAACGGGCAGCAGCGTCCAGCCCTGTGCCGTCAGTGCCTGCGCCGCGCCCAAGGCGTCCTCCAACGTGCAAAAGCTGCCGCACACCGCAAAGGCAAGACAGACCTTTTTCTCTGTGATCATATTGTTCCCTCCCGCTCCTGCAAAATGGCTTGCACCGTGCGCGCCAGCGCCTCCCCTGCCGTTTCCGGCGCCCAGACCGTCGGCAGGCTCAGCGCGTGCAGCGCCGTGTGCCCCAGCCGCCGGGCGGCGGCAAAGTCCGTGCCGCCGGGCTTTGAGGCCAGATCCACGATCAGACACCCCTTCGGCAACGCCGCCAGCACTTGCGCTGTCAGCACCGGCGCGGGGATGGTGTTCACCACCGTATCAAAGGCGGCAGCTGCGGCGGCAAGGTCTGTCAGCGGCACCGCCCGCAGCCCCAGTTCCTCCGCCATCGCCCGCTGCACCGGGCGGCGTGCCGCCACGGTCACCCGCGCGCCCAGTGCCGCCAGACGCACCGCAAGCGCCCGCCCCACCGGGCCAAAGCCCAGCACCAGCACCGCCGCGCCCCACAGGGTACGGCTGCGCCGTTCCAGCAGAATGCCGATGCAGCCCTCGGCGGTGGGGATGGCGTTATACACGGTCAGCTCCGGGCGGGCAAAGTAGTCCACCAGTTCCACCCCCGCCGCCCGGGCGATAGTCCTTGCGCTGTCCGTCACCTTACCGCCCAGCGCCAGCGCCCCGGGCTTTGCCATGCCCAGCAGCTGCGTCAGCGGCAAATCAGCCTGTTCCAGCGGGAGCGGCAGCAGGATGCAGTCTGCCTGCGGCAGCTGCTGCACGCCGCCCACCGTATACCCCGCCCGCGCCAGTGCACGTCCTGCCGCCGCCTGCCGGGCATCGCTGCCCACCACCGCAAACCGCTTTGTCTGCCTCATGTCGTCATCTCCCCTTTTCCGCTGTGCACCATCCTATGCAGGAAGATAAAACCGCGTGAACGGAAAGATGCTGACCGGCAGAAACAAAAAAGCTCCCCCTTTCGGGGGAGCCGATAAAGCCGCAAGGCTTTGCCTGAGCGGGTTCTTATTTCAGCGCTTCTTCCAGCACCTTCAGCAGGTGCGGGATATCCAGCGGCTTTGCGATGTGGCCGTTCATGCCCGCATTCAGGGCGTTCTGCTTGTCCTCCTCAAAGGCGTTGGCGGTCATGGCAAAAATGGGGATGCCCGCCTTGCGGGGGTCGGGCAGGGCGCGGATACGCCGGGTGGCTTCGTAGCCGTCCATCCGGGGCATCTGGATGTCCATTAAGATCAGGTCATACTGCCCGGGCGCGGACTGCTCCATCTTTTCCACTGCTTCAACACCGTCTCCGGCGGTATCCACAAGGAAGCCCGCTTCCTTTAAGATCTCCATGGCGATCTCCCGGTTCAGGGCATTGTCCTCCACCAGCAGCAAGTGCTTACCGTCAAAGCTTGCCTTGGGCTGCGGGGCAGTCGTCTGCTCCGGCTGCACCCGGAAGGGCTCTGCCAGTACCTTGCGCAGCTCCGAGAGGAAGAGCGGCTTTTCGCAGAAAGCGGTCACACCGGCGGCGCGCGCCTCCTCCTCGATATCCGCCCAGTCGTAGGCGGTCAGGATGATGATGGGGCAGCTGTCTCCGATGACCTTGCGGATCTGCCGCACGATCTCAATGCCGTTCATATCCGGGATGAGCCAGTCGATGATATACACGCTGAAAGCATCGCCCTGCTCCACGGCGTACTTGGTGCGGATGACCGCCTCCTTGCCGGAGATGGTCCACTCCGGCCGCATGCCGATCTTGGAAAGCATGGTGCTGACGCTCAGACAGGTGTTGGTGTCGTCGTCCGCCACCAGTGCCCGCAGCCCTTCCAGTTGGGGCAGCTGTTTGATCTCCGCCTTCTGCCCGCTGAGGGGGAAGCAGAGGTTCACGATGAACTCGCTGCCCTTGCCCGGCTCGCTTTCAAGGGTGATGGTGCCGCCCATCAGGTCTACAATGTTCTTGGTGATGGAAAGGCCGAGACCCGTGCCCTGGATGCCGCTGACGGTGGAGCTTTCCTCCCGGGTGAACTCCTCAAAGATGTGCTTCTGGAACTCCTTGTTGATGCCGATGCCGTTATCCTTGATGCGGAACTCATAATTGCCGCAGCCCTTGGGCGCACCGGGCTTTTGGGCAATGCGGATGCTCACCATGCCGCCGGTGGGGGTGAACTTGATAGCATTGGAAAGGATGTTCAGCAGCACCTGATTCAGCCGCAGCGGGTCGGTGATGATGTCCTCGTCCACCACATCCATGGTGTCGATGAACAGCGACAACCGTTTGGAACTGATGTTGGGCTGGATGATGGAGCGTATATCGTGCACGAGATCCGGCAGATGCACCGCCTTTTCCTCGATCTTCACCTTGCCGCTCTCGATACGGCTCATGTCCAGCACATCGTTGATGAGGGAGAGCAGGTGCTGGCTGGAGGTGGAGATCTTTTTCAGGTAGTCCAGCACCTGTTCTTTATTATCAACATGGGTCGCCGCCAGCGAGGTGAAGCCGATAATGGCGTTCATCGGGGTGCGGATGTCGTGGCTCATGTTGAACAAAAACTCCCGCTTGGCGCGGTTTGCCGCTGCCTCGTGCCGGACGGCAAGCTCCAGCTTGCGGTTCTGCTCTTCCAGCTGGGCGTGATACTTCTGCTCCTGCTCCCTTTTTTGCTGCTCCGCTAGCTTCATGGAGCGGCGGCGCAGCGTTTGCAGCACTGCCACACAGATCAGATAGAAGATCAGTGCCGTCAGCAGTGCGCTGCTGAAATTGCGGAACACCGATTTTTCGTCGATATAGAGATACAGATCAAAATTCTGTCCGTTGCTGTACATCCCGAAATAGCAGCCGGAATTTGCCCAGTCGCGGGTGTGGGTCAGAATGTCGGGCGCACCGGCCTTGCGGATGCCCTGCACCAGCGGGCTGTTCGTGGTGTACAGTCCGATGAGGCTCGGGTCGTTTGCGGCGATCACCTTGTTGTCCTGCACGATAAAGATGGTGCCGCTGATGTTCTTCGGGTAGCCGTCCAGCACGCTCTGGATGGACAGGGCTGTCCCCTCCACAAACTCCGGCGGGGTCACCCGGTACGCCAGCAGCACGGCGTCCCCTGCTGCGGCGCGGCGGGTGGCAACATCCACCGCCGTGCCATCCTGTAACAGAATGCGCTTGAGGTAGGTCTTTTGCGGGTTTTGCAGCACGTTCAGCGCGGCTTGCTCTCGCAGCGATTCCGCAAACTGCGCATAGCCGATATTACCATCCGTATATTCGCACAGTGATTCTCCATTTTCGTCCAGCACGGCAATGCCGGTAAGCCAGAGGGACTCCGTTTCTGCCCGGAGGCTTTCGGGGTCGTAGAGATCCAAGGTATCATTTTCGGCCAGCTGCCGCACCGAGACCGCCATCCGGCGCAGCGACTTTGCGGTGATGGTATCGTTATATTTTTCGTAGCTGGTGGACTGCACCTTTACAAAGTTGATGGTGCGGTCAAAGTATTCCTCGGTAGCGCGCATGGACTCCCGCCCGGAGAAGAGGGTCACTGCCAGCAAAAGCAGCACGCCCATCAGCAGATAGAGCACCGCCACCCGCATCCCGGAGGGGAACGTTTTCTTGTTACGGTTCAAGTGCGTCCACCTCCAGATATTTTTCCGGGTCCGGCAGATACTTGCCTACGATCTGCTTCATCGTGCCGTCGGCGCGCATGGCGGCAAAGGTCTCGGTCAGCTTTTCGTCCAGCCCGCGGGTGTCGTTCAGCGCAAAAGCCACGCCGATGCCGGTGACCAGCAGCGGCTCCTCCAGAATGCGGAAATTGGCATTGCAATCCTGCATATACCGCAAAATGGCGGCCTCGTGGGCGGCAATGGCATCCACATAGCCGCAGTTCAGCATAGCGTACTGCACACTGCGGTCCTCGGCGCTCAGCAGTTCACCAAACTGCGGGATGCGGGGGTCGGTGCCGGCGAGGAAGATTTCCTCCGGCTTGGTGGTGCTTTGCACCATCATGGTCTTGCCCGCAAGGTCGGCAAGCGTTTCAATGCCGCTATCGGCATTGACCGCCACCACCTGACGGCTGACCATATACGGCCCTACCCAGCGGTACAGCTGCTCCCGCCCATCCATGGAAAAGCAGCCCCAGATGCAGTCGATGGCACCGCTTTCCACAAGGTTTGTTTTCTGCTCCCAGTCAATGATTTCAAACCGCACCGCATACCCCATGCGGGCAAAGGCCTCGGTGGCAATGTCCACATCAATGCCGGTGGGCGTGCTGTCATTGTTCAGATAGATAAAAGGCGGGTAGTTATCGCTGCCCACCGTAAGCTCGGGCAGCGCTGCCGCCGCCTGTGTTTTGCCGCAAGCGGTCAGCCCGGCTGCCGCTGCCGCCGCGCACACCTTTAAAAAGGTACGGCGGGGTATTTTATAGTTGGATCGCTGTTCTGTCACGCGTAGATGTCCTCACATTACCATTGTAAAATTTCCTGTTTCAGTTCCCCCTGCACGTCCAGCAGACACTGCAGCAGCAGCGGGTTGAAGGCTCCGCACTCGCCGTTCGTGATCATCTTGACAGCCGTTTCGTGCGGGAAAGCCTTTTTATAGCACCGTTCGCTGGTCAGTGCGTCATACACATCCGCCATGGAGACCAGCTGGGCGCTGATGGGGATATCGTCGCCCTTCAGCCCGTCCGGGTAGCCTTTGCCGTCCCAGCGCTCGTGGTGCCAGCGGGCGATCTCGTAGGCGGTCTGCAACAGCGGCTGGTCTGCAAAGCTTTCAGTCTTTTGCAGCATCTCTGCGCCCAGCATACTGTGGGTCTTGATCACCGCAAATTCCTCTGCGGTCAGCTTGCCGGGCTTGTTCAGGATAGCTTCGTCAATGCCGATCTTGCCGATATCGTGCAGCGCCGACGCCAGCGGGATGTTATCCTGCTGCTCGGGAGTCAGGTCGTAGCGGCTGGTCAGCTCTATCAGCCGGTGCAGCAGCGTCTCGGTGATGATGCGGATGTGCCGCACATGAGAGCCGGACTCGCCGTTGCGGAACTCCACGATCTGGCTCAGCACACCCACCAGCACATCGGTGTTCTTTTCCCGCGCGCGGATCTGGTCAGACACCATCTGCACCAGCCGCCGCTGCTTGGCGTACAGCTTGATGGTGTTGGACACCCGGCGGTAGACGATCTTGGCGTCAAAGGGGCGGCTGACGTAATCGCTTGCGCCCAGCTCATACGCCTTGCGGATGGCTTCTTCCGAGTCGTCGCTGGAGATCATGATCACCGGCACATCCTCGATGGTGTGGTTGGTGTTCATGGTGCGCAGCACCTCAAAGCCGTCCATGACCGGCATATTGATATCCAGCAGCACCAGCGAGATCTGCCCCGCCTTTTCCCGCAGCAGCTCCAGACACTGTTTGCCGTTCCCGGCTTCCAGAATACGGTAGTCCTCGCCCAGAATGCCGGTAAGCATCATGCGGTTCATCATGGCATCGTCCACCAGCAGGATGACGGGCTTTTCCTCCAAGACTTGCTCCTGAGCCGCCAACCGGCTGTCCTGTGTGTCCACCGCTACCGCGTCCTTGTGGTTCTTGGCCTGATACATCAAAAGGTCTGCCCGGCGCACCACATTCTCCATGGGGTCGGCAAGGGTCTGCATCGCGCCGCCGATGCTCAGCGACAGCCGGAAGTGGGGGTAGCCCGGCACCACCGTTTGCTGCACGGCGGTGCGGATCTGCTCCAGCTTTACCTTGAAATAATCCGCCGGGATGCCGGGCAGCACCAGCAAAAACTCGTCGCCGCCGTAGCGGATCAGCAGATCTGTTTCCCGGATGCAGCTGCGGATGGCCTTTGCAACGGTTTCCAGTGCCAGATCTCCGGCGTGGTGGCCGTAGGTATCGTTGCAGATCTTGAAATCGTCGATATCCATCAGAGCGATGCCCGCCGGCCCGAGGTTATTGCGCACCACTTCCTCGTAATAGCGGCGGTTGTAGGTGCCGGTCAGGGCGTCGTGGTTCAGCCGCTGCCGGTAGCGCTTTTCTTTTTCCATGCTCCGGGCAGTAGTCTGGGCAAACTGCGCCTTCTGCTCCTCCATCTGCTGCATCATCCGCAGCAGATTATGGTTGGCGGTTTCCAGCGCCTCCCGCTGGGTACGGTTCTGCTGTTCCAGCTTTTCCCGCAGTTCCATATAGGGGGTGATATCCGTGATCGTGCCCACGATATAGCCTTTGCCGTACCATTCCACCTGATTGGCAGCGTTGGTGACCCAGCGGTAGCCGTTTTTGCCCAGAATCCGGAAGATGCTGTCACCATTCTTGGCGTAAGTCGCGCTGTTTTCCGCATTCCGGTAGCGCAGCCCGGCCGCCAGATCATCCGGGTGTACCAGCGCTGTATAGCGGTTATCGAACCTTGCCGCAAATTCTTCCCGCTCCCAGCCCAGTATCTCCAGAAAACGGTCACTGACATAAGCAAACGGATAGCCGTTTTCCGGGTCCTCTGCGCAGCAGTGAAAGCCGCCCGGTATATTCTGTGCATAGCGTTCCAGCCGCAGAAGTCCCTTTTTTATCGTCTCGCCTGTTTCCATCTGGTTTTCCCTGTCTCTTTCTCTGTGTACCGCACCTTGACAGCACGCGGTACACCCTGTTGCCGCAATTTACAAATTTACCTTCCTATGATGCCCCGATTTTGGGCGCACTATAACAGTGTAATTTTATCATCAAAACCGCCTAGATGCAAGCATTTTTTGCCAATTTTGCCAATGGGGTGGCAAGTAAAATATATCAGAAAAAGTTACAAGGGCAGCGGGCTCGCCCTCTCAGTCAAATCCTGCGGATTTGCCAGCTCTCCCAAAGGGAGAGCCTCTGGCGAAACCACGAACTTTGCAGTTTGACCGGAAACTTTTCCGCCATGCCAAGGCCTCTCCCTTTGGGAGAGGTGGCAGTGAGCGAAGCGAACTGACGGAGAGGGCGAGCCTAGTGAAATCGTTCCGCGCAGCAAAAAAGCCGCCGCACAAAAAGTGCAGCGGCTTTGCGGGGTGTCACCTCACAGCCAGCGCTCTGCGATGATCCACCACATACCGGGCAGATTGATCCGACCCAGCAGATGCTCCAATACGATCAGCATGGTATTCTCCTTTCAGACCGTCCGTTTCAGCCGAACAGCCCCTTCAGTAAAAACAGAAGCAGCTTAGTCAAGCTGCCGCCGCCCAAAAAGTTGAGCAGCGGCCCAAGGCCTTGAAACATGGGAGGTTTGCTCCTTTCGTTTCATTCCGTCCCGACTGCTGCCGGGTGCCGGTCTGCTTTATATACGAACCAGCCCGCCGCAGGATTGCAAATGCCGTGGTGGTAAATATTGGGAGTATCGCAGCTGCCGTCTGCCTTTACGACCCCTTCCCGTGAAAAAGTTGCTCAGAAACGCCCGCAGGCGTTTCTGAGCAACAAATCAAAAATACTATTTCCGCTGAAAATGCCCATAGCAGCGCGGAGGGCATTCCAAATCGTCTTACTTAAAACGCTTCCATGCCGGGGTAGACGGCGCTTTCGCCCAGCTGCTCCTCAATGCGCAGCAGCTGGTTGTACTTTGCCACACGCTCGGTGCGGCTGGGTGCACCGGTCTTGATCTGGCAGGTGTTCAGCGCCACCGCCAAGTCCGCAATGGTGGTGTCCTCGGTCTCGCCGGAGCGGTGGGAGCTGATGGCGTTGTAACCGGCCTTGTGCGCCATTTTGATGGCTTCCAAGGTCTCGGAGACAGAGCCGATCTGGTTCAGTTTGATCAGGATAGCGTTGCCCGCGCCCAGCTGGATGCCCTTTGCCAGACGCTCGGTGTTGGTCACAAACAGGTCGTCACCCACCAGCTGCACCTTGCCGCCCAGCTCGCGGGTCATCTGCTGCCAGCCCTCCCAGTCCTCTTCGTCCAGACCGTCCTCGATGGAGATGATGGGGTACTTCTCCACAAGGCTCTTCCAGTGTGCGATCAGCTCTGCGGAGGTGAACTCGGTACCCGCCTTGGGCAGCTTGTAGAAGCCCTTGCCCTTGGGGCTCTTCCACTCGGAGGCGGCGGCGTCCATTGCCAGCATAAAGTCCTTGCCCGGCAGATATCCCGCCTTTTCGATGGCAGCCAGAATGGTCTCGATGGTCTCCTCATCGCTGGAAAGGTTGGGCGCAAAGCCGCCCTCATCGCCCACGGAGGTAGCCAGCCCCTTGGACTTCAGGATGGCAGCCAGCGCATGGAATACCTCGGCGCACCAGCGCAGCGCTTCCTTAAAGGAGGGTGCGCCCACCGGCATGATCATGAACTCCTGCGTGTCCACGGTGTTGGTGGCGTGTGCGCCGCCGTTCAGGATGTTCATCATGGGCACAGGCAGGCGGTTGCCGTTTACGCCGCCCAGAAAACGGTACAGCGGCATTTCCAGCGAAGCGGCTGCTGCGCGGCAGGCTGCAATGGACACCGCCAGAATGGCGTTTGCGCCCAGATTGGACTTATCCTTGGTGCCGTCTGCCTTGAGCATGGCAGCATCCACGGCGTAAATGTCGGAAGCATCCATGCCCACCACTGCGTCCGCAATGACCGTGTTGATGTTCTCCACCGCCTTGGTCACGCCCTTGCCCAGATAGCGGCTCTTGTCGCCGTCCCGCAGCTCCAGTGCCTCAAACTCGCCGGTGGATGCGCCGGAAGGGGCGCATCCGCGTGCCACGGTGCCGTCTGCCAGCGTGATCTCGGCTTCCACAGTAGGGTTTCCGCGGGAGTCTAAGATCTCGCGGCCTACAACAGCTTCAATTTCCAGATAATTCATCTTGAAACCCTCCTGAATATCATTTTCTCTCCCGTACTGCCCGGGCGGGCAGACGGGGAACTGCTCTATTTAGATAGTTATACATAACTAATCATCAATATCCTACCACGCTTTGCGCCCCGGCGCAAGAGCCGGTGCGTATGTTTGCAGACCTAAATTTTTAACGGGAACGCAAACCGCCGTGGAAAACCTGTTTACAGTCTGCCCCCTTGCGGCAGCGGGGATACGTTATGCTTACCATGTGTTTTTTATATGGCAGATATGCCAAAAATTTTCTTTACTTTTTGGCGATTCGGTTCTATACTGGTTGCGGCGTTTTCGCTGTTTTCCCATTTATAGTCGTTATAGAGGAGGATTTTTGCAATGAATAAGGATCTGACGGTGGGCAAGCCGTCACAGGTATTGTGGCAATTCTGTCTGCCCATGTTCGGCAGCATCATTTTCCAGCAGCTGTACAACATCGCGGATAGTCTGGTAGCGGGCAAGTTCATCGGTGAGAACGCGCTGGCTGCGGTGGGCAACAGCTACGAGATTACCCTGATCTTCATCGCCTTTGCCTTTGGCTGCAACATCGGCTGCTCGGTCATCGTGTCCCGCTACTTTGGCGCAAAGGAATACCGCGAGATGAAGACCTCGGTCTACACCTCCCTCATCGGCTCTGCCGTGCTGTGCGCCGTGCTGATGGGCATCGGTCTGTTTGGCTGCGACGCCCTGCTGGAGCTCATCAACACCCCGGAGGAGATCCTTGCAGATTCTGCGCTGTATCTGGATATCTACGTTCTGGGCCTGCCCTTCATGTTCTTCTACAACATTGCCACCGGCATCTTCTCTGCCCTTGGCGACAGCAAGACCCCCTTCTACTTCCTTGCAGTCTCTTCTTTGTCCAACATCGGCGTGGACATCCTGTTTGTGGCAGGTTTCAAGATGGGCATTGCCGGTGTAGCATGGGCTACCTTCCTGTGTCAGGGTGTCAGCTGCGTGCTGGCCATGGTGGTGGTGTTCCGCCGCATCCGCGCCTTCCGCACCGAGGGTCATGTGCAGCTGTTCTCGTGGAATATGCTGGGCAAGGTGGCCGTGGTGGCTGTGCCCAGCATTCTGCAGCAGAGCTTTGTCTCGGTGGGCAACATCATCCTGCAGAGCATCATCAACACCTTTGGTGCCAGCGTCATTGCAGGCTACTCTGCCGCCGTCAAGCTGAACAACATGGTCATCACCTCTTTTACCACCCTGGGCAACGGCATCTCCAACTACACCTCCCAGAACATGGGTGCCGGCAAGATGGACCGCGTGAAGGAAGGCTTTGGCGCGGGCCGCAATCTGGTGTGGCTGCTGTGCGTGCCGCTGGTGGTGCTGTACTTCTTCTTTGGCCGCTTTTTGCTGCTGCTGTTCATGAACGACCCGCAGGGGCCCGCCATTGACACCGGTATGCTGTTCTTGCGTATCCTCTCCCCCTTCTACTTTGTGGTGTCGGTCAAGCTGGTGGCAGACGGCATCCTGCGCGGCTGCGGCCTGATGGTGCGGTTTATGATCGCCACCTTCACCGACCTGATTTTGCGCGTGGGCATTGCCGCCGTGCTCAGCGCCACCGCGCTGGGCTCCACCGGCATCTGGATGGCATGGCCTGTGGGCTGGTGCATCGGTACGGCGCTTTCCATGGTGTTCTACGTCACCGCCATCCGCAAGGCACTGGCAGAGCCGTTGGCTGTTGCCGAGGCCGAGGGACAGGCCGCCGAAGTCCGCGCCGAGGCCGAATTTGCCGCCGACGCCGAGATGGAGACCCTGTAACCTTTTTGCAACTTGTGAATCTGTTTCATCTCACAGATAAACAAAATGAACAATTTGAAATAGTGCACAAAATCACGCTTTAATTTTTGTATAAAGTATCAACAAAGCCGAGAAAATGCGCCCAAAAGTATGGACGGTTTGTGAATTGCGGATTTGAACCCAGATAGCTATAATAACAGACAAGAAAAGAAGCAAGGCCACTTTAGAGGGGAAGGGCCTTGCTTCCGTTTTTATCAATTTACTTTATAGAACACTCCGAAGGAGGAGATTTTTATGAAAAAGATGATCACTCGTCGTCAGTTCATGGCCGCTGCCGGTGTTGTTGCCGCAGCAAGTGCTCTGACTGCCTGCGGCGGTTCTTCCGCAAGCACCGCCGCTTCTTCTGCTGCCGGTTCTACCGCCGGTTCCGCTGCTGCTTCCGGCAGCACTATCAAGGTGGGTGTGATGGGCCCCCTGACCGGTGACGCTTCCGTTTACGGTCAGGCTGTTGTAAACGGTGCCAGCCTGTACATGAAGCAGGTCAATGCCGATGGCGGTGTCAACGGCAAGCAGCTGGAAGTCATCTCCATGGACGAGCAGGGCGATGAAACGCAGGCTGTGACCTGCTTTACCAAGATGGTGGATCAGGGCATCACCGCTCTGGTGGGCGATGTGACCACCGCTCCCACGCTGGCTGTTGCCGCCGAGAGCGCCGATTACAATATGCCTATGGTCACCGCTTCCGCTACTGCCGAGGCTGTTACCTACGATGCCGAGACCGACACCGTGAACGGGAATGTGTTCCGTGCCTGCTTCACCGACCCCTTCCAGGGCGTGAAGATGGCAGATTACGCTTACGAGAAGCTGGGCTACACCAAGGCAGCCGTCATCTTCCTGAAGGGCAAGGACTACAACGAGGGTCTGGCCGAGAACTTTGCCAAGGAGTTTGAGGCAAAGGGCGGCACCGTCGTGGATCAGGAGAGCTACTCTGAGGGCGACGTGGACTTCAAGACCCAGCTGACCAGCATCCTTGGCAAGAACCCCGAGATGGTGTTCTGCCCCAACTACTATCAGGAAGTGGGTCAGATCCTGGCGCAGGCCGAGAGCGTTGGCCTGAACGTTCCCTTCCTCGGCGGCGACGGCTGGGATGGTCTGGAGGGCTACGCCACCGCCGACCAGCTGAAGGACTCCTACTTCTGCGCCTGCTACGCTAAGGGCTCCAGCACCGCGTTTGAGGATGCCTACAAGGCCGAGTACGGTGAGGCCTACCCCAACGGCTTTGCACCCTTGGGCTACGATGCTGCCATGACCGTCGTGTACGGCATCAAGGCAGCTGAGGAGCAGGGTCTCGAGGCCGGCTCCGACGAGTACAAGCAGGCCGTCATCGATGCCATTGCCGGCGGCACCATCGAGGGCATCACCGGCACCTTTACCTTCGACGAGCACCACAACCCCGTCAAGAGCACTGCCATCCTGACCTACGTGGACGGCAAGCCCGAGCTGAAGGAAATGTTCTGATCCGCGCTGTTCCATCCACCGGTGATGGAGCCGCCCGCACAGATCAACCCCCATGATTTTTTGGAGAACGCCGGAACAGCTTTTTTCTGGTCAGGCGTTCTCCTTTTTTATAACAATTTACTGGCAAGCCATTGGCCGCCAGCGCCCTCATCCGGCGCTGCGCGCCACCTTCCCCCGGCCGGGGAAAGGCTTCAGATGCGTCATCGCATCTAAAAAAGTGTATCCAACGGCGTATAAACGCCGCAAAGAAAGGAAGTATCCAACCATGACAGTGTTCTTTAGCCAGCTGATCAACGGCTTGTCCCTTGGCAGCATCTATGCACTGATCGCACTGGGCTACAGCATGGTGTACGGCATTATCCTGCTGCTGAACTTTGCCCACGGCGATGTCATCATGGTGGGCGCATACATGTCGTGGTTCGTCATGAACCAGCTGGGTCTTGGCCCGGTCACCGCTGTGTGCGCCACCATCATCACCTGTACGCTGCTGGGCGTGGTGATCGAAAAGATCGCCTACACCCCCCTGCGCAGCGCACCCCGCATCTCGCTGCTGATCACCGCCATTGGTGTCTCCTTCTTTCTGGAGTACACGGCAGAGCTGATCCTTGGCTCGGGTGCAAAGGTGATCCCCGCCTACTACACCAACCAGACCTTCCGTCTGGGCAAGGTGCCGCTGGGTCTTACCTCCATCATCACGCTGGTGGTCACCGTGCTGTCCATGCTGGTGCTCACCTTTCTGGTGCAAAAGACTAAGCTTGGCAAGGCCATGCGCGCCGTCTCGGAGGATATGGATGCTGCCCGCCTGATGGGCATCAATGTCAACAGCACCATCTCCTTCACCTTTGCCGTGGGCTCGGCGCTGGCGGGCATCGGCAGCGTGCTGTACTGCTGCTCCTACCCGCAGGCCACCCCCACCATGGGCTCTATGCTGGGCCTGAAGGCCTTTGTTGCCGCCGTGCTGGGCGGCATCGGCTCCATCCCGGGTGCTATGGTCGGCGGCATCGCCATCGGCCTGTGCGAGTGCTTTGTTTCCGCCATCGGCCTTTCCGCATGGAAGGA
>OGOG01002538.1_pt1 | contig 15190 bp, 17 predicted proteins | sample 1552581 | NCBI WGS metagenome assembly OGOG01 (sample SAMEA2580152, study PRJEB22360) | human gut metagenome | biome: human gut; feature: human-associated habitat; material: faeces | place: Denmark | collected 2008/2010 | reverse complement strand
TACAATTTTAAAATATTAACAAATTTGAAAGCAAAAAAAAATGATATTTGGTTAATCTGTTTCTGTACTCAGTGCTATACTTCTAACCGTAAAAAGTAAACAGAACTTAACAAAACCTCCTTTCACAAAACAAAGTTGAAGGCTGCTAAGCATCAGATTTTTGGAGGAAAAGACAAATGAATACTTTAAAAGCTGAAAAAAGAAGCATGGACGTTAAGGCAAAAAGACTGAGAAGAGAAGGATACGTTACAGGTAATGTATTTGGTCGCGAGATCGAAGGTTCCATCCCGGTAAAAATGCTGAAGACGGAGGTTGACAAACTGTTAAAGACTGACCACAAAGGAAGTCAGGTTATGCTTGAGGTAGATGGTCAGACATACGATACACTGATTAAAGAGGTTGATTTTAACCCACTGGCAGGTAGAGTTGATGAGATTGATTTCCAGGCACTGGTAAGCAATGAAAAAGTACATTCTGTTGCTGAAATCGTGATTGTAAACCATGACAAAGTAGCAGATGGTGTTCTTCAGGAAAACATGGAAGAAGTAAATTATAAAGCTTATCCGTCAGCACTGGTTGACAAAGTAGAAGTTGATGTAGCCGGTCTGAAAGTCGGTGACACGATCCGTGTCAAAGATCTGAGCCTTGCAAAAGACAAAGATATCGACATTAAAGATGATCCGGAAGCTGTAGTACTGACAGTTGTTGCAGTTCATAACGGAGCAGTACCGGAAACAGAGACACCTGAGGAAGCAGAGACAGAAGAAGCAAAGTAATCTGCCTGATCAGAAACTCACACTAACAAAATATATGATAAAAGATCCCTCCTGTAGAGTTGGTTCACAGGAGGGATTTTTTTGTTGCCATGCATCTGAAGGAAGCTGCCGGTGGCAGGTTCTGTAGGTGGGCCGGTAACTGCCCGATAGCCCGTCGATGGTTTAAAAACCTATAAAACCCTATAAAACCCTGAGGGGAAGAGTAAGTTAAGTGAAAGTCTACAGAATACGTAGAGGTGGTTGACTAGGAGAAGAGTAAGTTACCAGGGAGGTACCGGAATTTACGGCATCGGATGACTGAAGGATAAATAAGTTATCAGGAGGTCAACAGAATTTAGTTAAACTGGATGACTATACAATGAGTAAGTGGGATAAGAGTACCCCGAAATGCCAAAATCGGATGACTGGGAAATAGGAAAGTCATCTGGAAATCAATGGAAGTTCCGAAAATGGATGGTTTGCTCCAGAGTTACACAAATGCAAGTCACCAGAACCAATTTTGTCGGAAAAAAAGAACGAATTTTTTCGTAACATTTTTCTTTCTCAAATGTTATATTGTTGAAAGAGGTAAAAATGCCGGTGAAAAAAGCGGGCAGAAAGGCAGCTGTCGGTGCAGAATTTCGGAAAGGGGGAAAACAGATATGGATAATGAGCTTTTTATGAAGTTATATGGCGCATATCAAAAAGAATTATATCTGTATTTGTATTCCCTTTGCAGGAACCGGCATCAGGCAGAGGATCTGTTGCATGAGACATTTTTGAAAGCGCTTCTGGCGTTGCCGGACGGACATACAAATATGCGGGCATGGCTTTATATGGTTGCGAGGAATCTGTTTTATAATCAGCAGAAAAAGAAATCAAAAGAAATTCTGACAGAGGAACAAAACGTTGTTCCGGAAGAAAGCACAAATGGAGAGCTACTTGAAAACATCCTTGCCGAGGAAAGCAGGAGACTTCTTTATCAGTCGATTCAAAAGCTGGAAGTAAGAAAGCGTGAGATCATTCAGATGCAGTATTTTGGTGGAATGTCACAAAAAGAAATTGCTGTAATCTTACATATTACCCCGGAAAATGTCCGTGTGCTGGCATACCGGGCGAAAAAAGAACTGAAAAAATATCTTGAAAGCTATGAAATGGAAAATGTCTGATGAAGATATCTGAACAGATTTGGAGAAAAACAAAAATATCCGGAGAGGAGGAAATGAAATGACATATCGTGAGCTTTTGCAGTTATATAAACAGGGAAAGTTGGACATGGAGAAGAAAAAACAAGTGGAAGCGGAGATCGAAAAACAGGATGCGATCAGTGAATTTCTCTATGAAGAGGGAGATATACCTGATTTTTCTGATCTGGAGAATGGGGAAGACTGCTTTAATAATCTGGATGACAAAAATCAAAAGGCAGAATGGCAGGATAGTAAAATTGATGGCAACATAGAGAAACGACAGGGAAATCTGAAAAGTAAACGGGAAGATGACTTTAATGAGCAGTTCATGAAGGAAATCCGGCACTCTATCCGCAAGGCTTTTATCAAAATGGGAACAATTGTAGGGGCTGTTGTTTTGATATTTGTGCTCTGCGCAGTCTTTATCCTTCCGAAAGCAGTCTCAAAATTTTATTACGATCCAAACGAAGCAGCAGGAGCGTATGAAGGAATGACGACGACCAGAATGTCGCTGGATCTTTCCGTATATTCGGAATTGTATCTGCCGGGAAATTACCGTGATCAGGTAAATGCAGTTTCCAGAGGCTATGGCGAATACGATATCGTTATCCCGCAGACTTACACATGGACGGGAAAATTTACTTCCGTCAGCGGCCGACTGGTGCGAGGCAAACTTACTTTGTATGATAACAATATTTTGAGCCGTCCGGCGCTGATGTTTTACCTTCCGGGAGATGAGAATGCATGGGAAGCATGGGAGACAGATGAGAACGGAAAGGAAACAAAAGTGGATACAGAGGCTCGCAAACAGGAGAGTATTCAGTATTCAAAAGAAGAAATTTCCGGATACAACGATAATGACTGGTACACGGCATATGTTTCCATAAACGAACTTATGGACTACAAAGATTTTATCGACTGGTTTGAAAAACTTTCTGATAAAAAAGATCTGGAGTGGGGAAATCTCTGGTGTGCGGTTCACACAGAAGAAGAGGACGGATACTGCAGCGAGCCAAACATTGGTTTTTGTCCGTATGCATCTGGTTCAGGCATGAGCTGGGACAAAGATAAATATCCGTATCTGTCGCTTCTGGATAACGCAGATGCTTATAATGAGGCAGAGGTGACAGATGCAGATGCCATGCAGATACATTTTACCAGTATGCTTTCTTATATGCAGGATCATGATGACATCCTTTCCATGATGGGGCAGTCAACTGATTATCAGGAAGACTATCAGAATATGATTGATTATGTAAAGAAAAGCGGTCTGAAGATCCACGGCTTTGCAATCAGTACAAAGAAGAAGACTCTTCTTGAATTATATAAGGAAGATGTGGTATCTTATATTCAGACAACACCACAAAATTAGAGAAGAAATGCAGACATATACGTTGGTGTGTGTCTGCATTTCTGCATTTTAAGAGAAATAAGATGCAGAATACTTCATCTTTGTGGCTACCAGCAAAGATGTTTACAATAAGGGAGGGCGACACCATGGGAATTACAGAAATGTTGGATGAATTGAAAAGCAAAGCACGTCGTGACAAGAAGCTTCGGGCAGAACTTCTGGAAACAAGGAAAGATGCACAGCCTCTCAGTGCATTTTGTCGGAAATGCAGAGAACTGGGATATGAGATCTACGATATGGATCTGATCACTGCAGGTGAAGAATTTTATGCTACGATGCGCAGGAGCACCAATGGCGGTGGCGAGAACTCACCAATGCTTGAAGGCGAGGATGATTTTTACGAATTATTCTTTGCAGGACTGGAGTAAATTATGAATATATGTATCTATGGCGCTTCCAGTGCGCAGCTGGAGCAGATTTATTATGACAAAACAGAAGAACTAGGAAAAATGATGGCGAAGCGTGGACACGGGCTGGTGTTTGGCGGCGGCGCGACAGGAATGATGGGATCAGCGGCGCGAGGTGTGGATGTCGAAGGCGGTTATATCCTTGGTATTGCACCACGATTTTTTGATAAACCGGGTGTTCTGTATCAGAACTGCAGTGAATTTATTTTTACAGATACCATGCGCGAGCGCAAAAAACTTCTCGAGGAGCGCTCTGATGCAACAATCGTTACACCAGGCGGAATCGGAACCTATGAAGAATTTTTTGAGATCCTGACGCTTAAAAGTCTGCACAGACTGGATCGCCCGATCGTTCTCTACAATATCAACGGCTACTATGACGGAATGGAAGTTCTGCTGCGCCATACGGCTGATGAGAAATTCATGGATCCGTCCAATCTGAAACTCTGTGAATTTATGGATGATCCGGAGCAGATCTTGTCTTACATAGAAAATTACAGGTAACCGGTTAATGGGGATGAAAAAGAATACAACAGAAAGCAGGTAAAAAATGATCTGGAAAGAGCTAAACGACAATTTGGTTTTTCATAATTTAAAGGCATCCGACAATATAGAGGTACTGCAGCTCATGGGAGATGCCATGATACAGGAAGGGTATGGAGAAGAAGGGTTCACAGAGGCTGTTCTGAAAAGAGAAAAGGATTATCCGACAGGGCTGGATGTGAACGGGATTGGAGTGGCAATTCCACATACAGACGCAGAACATGTAAAAAAAGAAGGTCTTTCAATTGCAGTGCTGAATCCGCCAATTGAATTTGATGCAATGGGGGAGGAAGACTGCCGGATTCCGGTGAAAATCGTGATCATGTTTACTGTGGCCGGAAAAGATAAGCATATTGACCGACTGCTGCAGGTCCTTGATATGATCAAGGATGAAGAAATCCTGCAAGGGATGCTTGATGCGAAGAATAAAAAAGAAATCCGAACAGTAATACAAAAAAGAGAGAAGTCAGATATAAACTGACTGCATTAAATTTTACTTACCGAAGAGAGAGATTATTATGAAAAATCCGTTACATTATCAATTATCGGAATACGACTGTGGACCGACTTCCATGATGAATGCGCTTGCCTATCTGTTCGAGCGGGAGGAGATCCCTCCGGAGGCAGTCCGAAATACGATGCTTTACTGTCTGGACTGCCACAGCAAAGAAGGAATCCCAGGCAAAAGAGGCACTTCCAGAGCAGCGATGATGTTCCTCAGCAATTGGCTGAACGAATACGGAGACCTCGGCATCATGTCTGTGAGCAGTGAATATCTGTCAGGACGAAGCGTGTACATAGATGGAGAAAGTCGTATCAATCATGCGCTGAATCATGGGGGTGTGGCGGTAGTGCGTCTGTATCTTGAGGAAGAGCATTATGTTTTGATGACTGGAATACAGAATGAAAATATTCTTCTCTTCGATCCGTATTACTGGGATAAACCATATGAACAGAAAGATATTCTGATGGATGATAAACATCCTAAGGAATACAACCGCATAGTGCCGTTTAAGTACTTTAATCAGGAAAACAAAGAAACAATATACGCTCTCGGTCCGGTGGAGGAACGTGAGGCGGTTCTGATATTCAACGAAAAGACGAAGACCGTACCGGAGGAAGTAATTGAGTACTTTATCTGAGAAATAAAAAAGGATTTCCGAATCTATGGAGATGTGAATGAACCATAGAACGGGAATCCTTTTGAGGTTATTGACAAATTATTTATTTACCTGCAGCAACTGCGGTCTGACGTACATTTGGAATGGAAATCAGGATCGGGTAAAGGATACAGGAAATAACAAGTCCGCCGACACCCTGAATGATGTTTGCAGGGATGCTGGCAGCAGCACCTGCTCCGTAGATGAAGAATTCACATACGAAATATCCGCCTGCAACGAGGATAATGTCTGCAACACCGCCAAGAATGACTGCAATGTAGCGGCTCTTCTGGTTTTTACCGACTTTCTGATAAAGAAGTCCGGCAGCAAGTGCAACAAGACCTTTTATCACGAAAGTGATCGGAACATAAATGAAATATCCGCCGATCAGGTCAGAAAGTGCAGATCCGATACCGCCTGCAAGGAAGCCCCAGACTGGTCCGAGAATTACACCGGAGAGGATCACGATAGCGTCCCCCGGGTGAATGTATCCGCTGGTTCCCGGAGTAGGGATGCGGATGGACATGGTTGCCACGCAGGAAAGTGCAGCAAACAAAGCTGCGAGAATTAATTTTTTCAGATTGTTATTCATAGTAAATGCGTCTCTTTTCTATTGGTGTAAATTCTATTTCATGCTGTCGCAGAAGAGTTTTTCCATGCTTGCTTTAAGTGGAACACCAAGTCTGGCGAGCGTTCCGTCCAGAGCTGCAAAGACTTCACGAACATTGTAGTAATCAGAATTGTTTCCCATATGTCCGATGCGGATGACTTTGCCTGCAAGTACATCAAAAGAACCTGCAAGCATGATGTTGTAGTCATTTTTGACACCATCAAGGATTGCTTTGGCGGTGGTTCCTTCCGGGACTTCAAATACAGTAACAGTGTTGGAAAAACCACTCTTAAGATAAAGGTTCAGGCCGGCACCGGTGATTGCTTTGCGGGAAGCTTCGGCGATTTTTTCATGTCGTGTCAGGATGTCCGGGTCGGCTGCAATGTTGTCAATCGCGGCACGGAGTCCGTAGATATCACTGATCGGCATGGTGTACGGGAACCATTTTTCTTCATAATAATGTGCAAAAGTTGTCAGGTTTGCGTAGAAAGATGCAATTGGTGTCTTACGGTCTGCCATGGCTTTTTTGGCATCATCACTGATCACTACGAAGGTGAGTCCCGGAGGTGCGGAAACGACTTTCTGGGAACCGCCGCACATAATGTCAATCTGCCAGTCGGAGATACGCATCGGTTCGCCGAAAGAAGCAGATACGGAATCGACAACAGTCATGATGCCGTATTTCTTAAGAAGCGGACAGATTGCGGAAACATCGTTCAACATACCGCTTGGTGTATCTCCGTGGACGACGGTTGCGTATTTGTAATCATGATGTTCTTTGAGGAAGTTTTCGAGTTCCGGTACATCAAGTGTTTCACGGTAATTTCTGGAGTAGAGCTCCGGACATCCGCCGTACATGGAAACAAAATCTGCGAATCCTTTGCCGTAGATGCCGTTGTTCAGAACGAGGACACGGTCACCTGGTTCGGTCATGGACGCACAGGCGGCTTCCAGTCCGAGGATTCCCTCTCCGCCGAGGATGAGTGTTTCGTTGTCGGTGTGGAGAAGATGGCTGATCTCTTCGCAGGTTTCCTTATAAAATTCTACGAAGTTTTCGTCAAGATCAGGGTTGGTACATTCTCTGCTGCGGGCGAGACGCACGTTTTCGGCAACCTGTGTCGGGCCCGGTGTCATAATTTTATACATAAGATCAAGTCCTTTTTCTTATTATTTTTTTAATCCGGTGTAACTGTTCAGTACCTTCACAGTTACGAGCCAAAATGCATTCCAGATCACCTTTGGTGATGGCATTTTGACTTGTATGTCTCGGGATTTTGACATATTCATGTCAAAACACCTCGCGGGATATTACTTAAATTTACGTAAACCGACTCTTTTAGCAGCAACGTTCAGAGGTGCGATCACAACAAGTGTGATGACTGCTGCAACACCAATCTGTACGAGGTTTCCCGGAATGGAAGCAACCGGTGCAAGCGGATTACCGTAGATTACGACTTCCGCGATGTAGTATCCTGCAACTTTGATCACGCAGGCTGCGATGAGTGCGATCACATACCATTTGAAGTTCTGGTGTTGTTCGTCTTCGGTAAATCTGCCTACGGTGAAGCCCATGAGAGCAACGATTACAAAAGTAAATGGAGCCCATAAAGTCCAGCCGGAAAGCAGGTCAAACAGTCCCATTCCGACACCACCTGCGATCGCTCCGGTCTTTTTGCCGAAGATGATCGCGCCGATAAACAGCGGAACATTGCCGAGATGGATAAGTCCTCCGTTTGCTGCAATCGGAAGACGGACGTTGATGAATGCCGTAAAGATGTAAGTGAGAGCTACAAAGATAGCGGTCACGGTAAGAAACTGAACGGAAGAAGTAACCTCGCGCTCAGCGGCTGCTGTCTGTACGTTTGTGTTTGCCATGATACTTAACCTTTCTTTTTCCTATGTTTTTTGATTGGGTATACTTTACAATAGAACTGTGTATTAATAAAGAGGCAATTTAAAGAAAAAATAAGGGGACAGTTTGCGGCGACCCAATGTGAATGATCCTGTTGGTATTTGTACTTACTGTTGCTGGAGTTATTGGTAGCCTGAGAATTCGTGGACTTGTTCTGGACTTGCTTTTTTGGTGGTCATTTTTGACATGAAAATTTGTTGGTTTAATTTGTATTTGGTTGTTTTGGAGTCATTGATAGACTGTGGATTTATAGTTGAGATGAACAGGATGACATGGTATGATAATCTAAGATCAAAACAGATTTTTATACAAAATGAAAATATGAAACAGCTTACAAATAAAACAGATTACGGAGGAAAAGCGTGAAAAAAATATTGTCTCCGATGGAAAAAATTCGATTTCCGGAAAGTGAAGAGCTTCCGGAGGGAGTGAAAGAAATCGACGTAAAGGACACATTCGGATATTGTACCGAACTTTATCCGGATGTTGAATACGCAGAGCACAGTGGCAGGAAGTTGCATCTTCAGATCATGGCACCGCTCGTTTATGGAAAAGATCTAAAATGGCCGCTGATCGTATATGTACAGGGATCTTCCTGGCATAAGCAGAAATTGTTTCAGAGTCTTCCGACACTGGTCAGGATGTGCGAAAGAGGATATGCCGTGGCGATTGTGGAGCACAGAGAAAGCGAGCTGGCACCATTTCCCGCTCAGGTGATAGACACCAAAGCTGCAATTCGTTTTTTGAGGATGAATGGAGCACATTATGGAATCAATGTGAGCAAAGTGGTACTCTGGGGCGATTCAAGCGGGGCACATACAGCGCTGATGGCTGGAATTACCGGAGATGCGGAGTATCTTCCGGAAAAATATCCACAGACAACAACAGAAGTGGACTGCATCATAGACTGGTTTGGGCCGACAGATCTTATGGCAGCATCACAGTATCCGTCTGCAATCGATCATGATTCAGCCAAAAGTCCGTCAGGAGTACTGATTGGCGGAAAAACACTTCATGATCATCCGGAGGATGCTTATCCGGCAAATCCTGTGGTGCATTTGCACAGCAATCGAAAAACACCGCCTGTTCTTATTATGCATGGTGGCAGTGACCCACTGGTTCCGTTTAATCAGTCCTGTATTTTATATGAGGCTTTAAAACGGATGGATAAGGAAGTGGAGTTTGTCAAGCTCAGGAATGCCGGACATGGATGGGGTGGTTTTATGAGTGAGGCGGCACTGGATATAGTAGAAGAATTTATAAAGAAGAAAATTAATTAAAAATACAGGGAGAACGAAATGGAACAGGAAACACAGACACCACACAAACGAAGAGTACGATATAAGGGAAAATATCCGCGCAAATTTGAGGAAAAATATAAAGAGCTGAATCCGGAGAAATATAAGGATACGATTGAACATGTCATCAGTAAGGGCAATACTCCGGCAGGAATGCATATTTCCATCATGGTAAAGGAAATCCTTGATTTCCTGAAGATCCAGCCGGGCGAGATAGGATTTGATGCGACACTTGGCTATGGCGGACATACAAAAGCAATGATGGAATGCCTGCATGGTGAAGGCCATATGTATGCAACAGATGTGGATCCGGAGGAATCAGCAAAGACCCGTAGGCGTCTGGCAGAGCAGGGCTTTGGAGAGGACATTCTAACGGTTAAACTTCAGAATTTCTGTACGATCGATGAGATTGCAAAAGAAGCCGGTGGATTTGATTTTATTCTTGCAGATCTTGGGGTATCGTCCATGCAGATTGACAATCCGAAGCGTGGTTTTTCTTTCCGTGCAGACGGACCGCTTGATCTTCGACTGAATCAGGAAAAGGGAATCAGCGCGGCAGAGAGACTTGATACGATCAGCAGAGATGAACTTGCCGGAATGCTTTATGAAAATTCCGATGAGCCATATTGTGAGGAGATTGCAAAAGCAATTACAGACGAGATCCGCAGGGGAAATCGTGTAGATACTACGACAAAATTGCGTGAGATTATCGAGAAGACGCTTTCTTTTATTCCGGAAAAAGAACGTAAAGATACCGTCCGCAAGACCTGTCAGAGAGTATTTCAGGCGCTGCGTATCGACGTGAATCGTGAGTTTGAAGTTCTGTATGAATTTATGGAGAAACTGCCGGATGCCCTCAAACCGGGCGGACGTGTGGCAATCCTGACGTTCCATTCAGGAGAAGACAAGCTTGTAAAGAAAGCACTTAAGGCCGGCTATAAAGCAGGAATCTATTCTGACTATGCCAAAGATGTGATTCGCCCTTCCGCGCAGGAATGTGCCCAGAACGGCAGAGCCAGATCCACAAAAATGCGCTGGGCGGTTAAGGCATGAGTACGTCTTATATGCTAAAAATGAAGATTCTGTGAAGCGAATCAAAAGTATTGACAGTAAAACAAAGAATTATTACAATAAACCTATCATAAAGATATGTTAAACGAGACTGTTACAGTAGATAAACTATTGTGACAGTCTTTTGTTTTGACTTCATCAGAAAGGAAACAAAATGAAACATCAGAAAATATACGTTAATGGAATGACCTGTATTAACTGTCAGAACAGAATTGCATCCACACTGCAGCAGACCAGTGGAATCACAGAAGCTTCCGTCAGCTATGAGACAGGAGTTGCTGAAATAACATATGATCCGGAAAAAATCAGCATGGAGCAGATCATCGCGAGGATTAATAGTCTGGACTACGGCGCTTCCACTCAGAACACATCAAAAAAAGAAAACATAATCCGGGCAGTACGTGAAATTGCAATCATCGCAGTAATATTTTTCCTTTTGCAGCGTTTGGGAATTCTGAACCGTCTGGCACCGGGAAAGCTTGCGGACAGTGAGATGGGATATGGTGCATTGTTTGTGATTGGACTGATCACTTCCGTACACTGTATAGCCATGTGCGGCGGAATTAATTTATCACAGACTTTGTCAAGTGAAAAAAATGGCTCAATGTTCCGTAATTCACTGCAATACAACATTGGACGTGTGATTTCTTATTCCGTGATCGGAGGTATACTTGGTGCTATTGGAGGGCTGACAGGAATCGAATCTGGCATTCAGACTTCAACCTTCTTCCAGGGAATGCTGAAGTTATTTGCCGGAATCATTATGGCCGTTATGGGAATAAACATGCTGGGAATTTTTCCGGGTCTTCGAAAACTGAAATTAAGCATTCCGAACTTTGGCAGAAATATAATTACAAGACCAGCAGGAAAAAACAGAACTCCATTTATAATCGGACTCTGCAACGGATTTATGCCGTGTGGCCCATTACAGTCTATGCAGATCGTTGCGCTGGCTTCGGGAAGCTATCTGACAGGGACGGTGTCTATGTTTTGTTTTAGCCTGGGTACGGTTCCACTGATGCTTGGATTTGGTTCCGCAGTGTCAATACTAGGCAAAAAATTTACAAGACAGGTGCTGAAAGCAGGCGCAATTCTGGTGGTTGTCATGGGACTTTCCATGATAGTACAGGGCGGTACGCTGTCAGGTATAAGTAGTAAAACGACTGAGACATTAATGACAGAAAACACAAATGCGAGTACAGAAAATATAAACCCGCCAAAAATAAATTCAGAGAGTGCGATTGCAGACAACGCAGCAGGAGATGAAGATCAAAGCAACGAGTCAGGTCCAAACAGCACTACTGACACAAACGGCATCCAGTATGTAACAAGCACTCTGCAGGCGGGAAGTTATCCGGATATTACGGTAAAAGCAGGGGAGCCTGTAGAATGGACGATTGATGCACCGGACGGAAGCATCAATGGATGTAACTATTCAATCATACAGCAAAATCTGGGGATTCAGTACAGCTTCAATCCGGGAGAAAATGTGATCGAATTTACCCCGACAGAAGCAGGCACATATACCTATACTTGCTGGATGGGAATGATCACAGGAAAAATTCATGTGGAAAGTTGAGAAATAGATTATGAAAAAGTAATTGCAGCGGGGATCAGAAGACAAACATAAGGATGTTCTTTTGGGTAGAAAATATTATACAGAAATGCTATACTTGAAAAAATCAGGTATTATGCGGGAAATTAGATATGAGCGAGGAGATAGAAAGCATAGTGCTATTATCCTTGTCTGTGCTATACTGAAAATATTTTATTTTACTACAAAAACCAACTCACAGGAGAATATACATGAATAATTTATTATACCAGATCCATCGCCCGGGCGCCTCTGCATTTACGCACAGCGGGAAATTTCATGCAGATGATGTTTTTTCGGCGGCATTATTATTATATCTGAACCCGGAAATTATGATCACACGTGGCAATCGTGTACCGGAAGACTTTGACGGGATCGTATTTGACATCGGAAGAGGACAATACGATCATCATCAGAAAGACAGCAGGATCCGCGAAAACGGTATTCCGTATGCTGCATTTGGTCTTTTATGGGAAGAGCTTGGCGCAGACATCCTTGGGGAAGACCTTGCACAGAGATTTGATGAAGCCTTTGTGCAGCCACTTGACAACAATGACAATACAGGTGAAAAGAACGAGCTTGCCACACTGATAGGCAATTTCAATCCGACATGGGATGCAGAAGGAAGCAATGACGAAGCATTTTTTCAGGCGGTAAGTGTCGCAGGGATGATTCTGGAAAATAAATTCGAACGTTTTAGAGGAAACGAACGCGCGGACAAACGTGTAGAAGAAATCTATGCTCATCATAAACAGGCAGTGCATGACAGAGAAAAACACAGAGATGATGCACGTATTCTGATTTTTCCGGAATTTGTTCCGTGCCAGAAATTTCTCTCCGAAACGGAAATTGCATTTGTGATCTTTCCATCAAACAGAGGCGGCTATTGTATTCAGCCACAGAAAAAAGAATATTCCATGAATTATAAATGTAGCTTTCCGGTGGAGTGGCTTGGACTTGAAAACGAAGAACTGGTCGTAGCAACCGGATTAAAATCGGCGGGCTTTTGTCATAAAGGCGGCTTCCTTATGACAACAGGAGAGCTTGCCGATGCTGTGCAGGTATGCCGTATCAGCATGGAGCAGTTTCAGGAAAAACCGGTGATCGTAAACTTAGGCGGAACAGAAGAAGCGGATGAACTTCTCGTACAGTTACCGGGAGTATCCTCTGCAAAAGTGGTACATCTCGAGTTCCCTGAGCTTCCGGAGCTTGAAATTCAGGGAATATATGGCGAGGCTGCACTGGAGAAGCAGGAGTGGAAAAGCCTGATCAAAGAACAGGTGAAGAAAATTCTGAAATACAAACCAGAGGCAGTTTTTGTGGGAGAAAATCTGTTTGCCACATATCCGATCGTGCATTCACTTCGAAAAAAACACATACCGGTACTGACTCTGGTGCAAAAAGACGGGAAGAAGCTGATCGTGCGGATTCCGTCAGGATCATGAGGAAATATTAACGTATTCTCTTCTTTATCAGCGGTCCGATGATCATGGCGATGATCATTTTTACCAGATCAGCCGGTATGAAAGGGATTACGCAGACTGCAAGGGCAGCTTTGAAAGTGTAATTTGCGACAAGACAGAACCATATGGTTCCGAAAAGGTAACATACGATGGTTCCGATGATCATGCCGATAAGCTGGATCCATGGTTTACGGCAGTTGTCGATTACCAGTCCGGCAATGACTGCCATTACGATAAATCCGATGATATATCCGCCTGTAGGACCTGCCAGCTTGGACGGACCGCCTGTGAATCCGGAGAATACCGGGAGACCGACGAGACCGAGCAGAAGGTAGATCAGATAGCTGATGGTTCCTTTTTTCCATCCGAGAAGATACAGGGACAAATAGATTGCCAGATTAGTGAATGAGATCGGAACCGGTCCGATGGGGATGGACAATGGGGCAAGAATGCAGGTGACCGCTGCCATCAGTGCGGTCATGGTTATTTCGTAGGTTTTGCTGCGGGGTGCAGTAATGCTTTGTGTCTGGTTCATGTTACAAATTCTCCTTCCAAAGTTTGTCGGTTATGCGGATTCGATTTCATAAGTAAATCCGGCATCTGTGATAGTTTTAAGAGTATCTTCGATTCCCTGACCGCCTTCTGTCAGATAACCTGAGGCAAAGATTGAGTCAACCACACTGAGCAGTTTCTTTTCTTCCCCTTTGAAATATACTTCTCTTCCGGCGGCACAGCGGATATCTGCTTTTGGCACGAGAAGTCTTGCAAGACAGAGGACTTTCATGCAGTATTCGGTTGTCAGAACGGAGATATCGGCATCTCCAAGCGGAGTTCCTTTAATCGGCAGGAGAAAGTTGATTGGCAGTGCTTCCGGCTGGATTTCGCGGAGTTCAAGAAGCATGTCAACTACATCTTCTTTACTTTCGCCCATGCCAATGATTCCGCCGCTGCAGATTTCGAATCCAAGTCCCTGCAGCATGTGGATATTCTGTACACGCTGCTCAAAAGTATGTGTACTGCAGATATTATGGTAATAAGAACGGCTGCTGTTCAGATTGTGATTTATTCGGTCCAGGCCGGCTTCTTTGAGCATTCGGGCCTGTTTTTCTGTCAGAAAACCGATGGAGCAGCAAAGATGCGTTCCTTGTTCTTTCATCTTCCGGATCCGGCGGGCAAGTTCTTCAATCTCTTTATCCGTAAATTTCATACCACTCAGACCGATACAATGTCTGGATAAATGATACTCATTTACGAAATCATTATCCTGATACAGCTTATCTTCATCTACCCATTTGTATTTATCAATATCTGCGGTAGAGCGACATGACTGTGCGCAGTAAGCGCAATCCTGGGAACAGTTTCCGCTGCGGGCGTTAGTAAGAATATGAATGCTTACACGATTTCCCTTATATTGATATCGTAAACTCTTCGCGCGATCGATCAGCGCATCCAGTTCTTTGTCAGGAGTATTCAGGATGGCGATCGCATCCTCTCTGGAAAGAGCCGGTGTTTCTGTTTCATAAAATTCGGAACTCATAAATTTTCCTTTCATTTGTCACAGGCTCTCCCCACTGCCTTCTGGCAGGGGGAAAAGCCCTTTGATTTTTGCTACGGGTATCACTTTAACACATAAAAACATGAAATGTCAACCGAATAATAAAAAAGGTTTACAATTAAAACTGAATTATGGAGATCAACAATTTTTACAGGGATTTGGTTTGATTCAGATGTCTATAGAAGATAAATTTTGTTTGACTTTTTAAAAAAGAGGAAATATAA
>OGOG01002535.1_pt1 | contig 15200 bp, 8 predicted proteins | sample 1552581 | NCBI WGS metagenome assembly OGOG01 (sample SAMEA2580152, study PRJEB22360) | human gut metagenome | biome: human gut; feature: human-associated habitat; material: faeces | place: Denmark | collected 2008/2010 | reverse complement strand
AGATTGGAAAGGACTAAAATATTTCTTTAAAGAAATCCAGGTACGGAAGGTTTTAGAGGGGTAAAAGTATATATTGTATTTTTTTTATTTAGGAGGTAAGAAAATAATGAGAAAAGGTAAGAAGATTGCAGTGGCAAAGAAAACCGCAGCGGCCTTTTTGACAGCGGCAATGGTTACGGGAATGTTGCCGGCAGGGCAGATTCAAAATGTTATGGCAGCAGACGATTCACCTTATGTAATTTCTACAGGAAGAATGGTGTATGCAAGTTCTTCAGTGGGAAATAGTGACCCGGCTTATGCAGTAGATGGATCCACCGGTACAAGATGGGAAAGTGCATGGAATGATAACACAGAGTGGATTTATGTTGACTTGGGAAAAGTTACTGATGTAACAGGCGTAAAGTTATATTGGGAAGGTGCTTATGCCAAGGAATACAAGATTCAGGTTTCAAATGACGAAGAAAATTGGAGTGATGTTTATGTTAATTCCGATTGCAAAGGTGGAAATGAGGACTTAAACATAACAGCAAATGCCAGATATGTACGAGTTTATATGACAAAGAAGGCTTTAGAAGCTTACGGATATTCTTTGTATGAGTTTGAAGTGTACGGTAAAGACGGGGTAACAAAAAGACCCGTAGATTATGGTGAAAATCTTGCCTTAAATAAAAATGCTACAGCATCATCATTAAGAGATGTATGGTGGATGTACGACGATAATGGAGTAATTGACCAGACTTCTGTATTGGCTAAGAATGCAGTTGATGGAAATGATAATTCATATTGGACATCAGGAGAAAAAGACAATCAGTGGTTTATGGTTGACCTTGGAGCAAATTATGATATTGGACGTGTTGAAATTGATTGGTCATCTGATGCAGGAAAGATGTATGACATTCAGGTTTCAAAAGATGGGGGTAATTGGACAACTTTATACAGACAGCTTAAAGGTTATGGTAATGAAGTTGCAAATATTGAACTATATGCCAATGCACGTTATGTAAGAATGTATGGATATACAAGGGTTGAAAGTGGTAGCGGATTTAGCATAAAGGAAATGAAGGTTTATAAGTACAAAGCAGGCGACAGAAAGGTAACCCATAGTATTCCAAACCTTCCTGATTCGTATGCTGTTTCAAACGGTAAGGGAACATATCTTGCAAATTCAATGTACAACGAAAAAGCAAAATTACCTGTTTACAAAACAGATGATGTTAAATCACCGATAGCAAGTAATGACTGGTGGCAGTCAATGCTTATTAATAAGTTTGGAAACTTAATGTCAACTCTTCCAATGAAAATGAAATATTCAACTAAGGGACTTGGCATTTTGACAGCAACAAGTGGCTGGCTTCCTGACATGGGCAGTACTGATGTAAACGTATCGGTTAATTCTGAAACTGAAACTGATTTTTATATTTTGCCTGAAAACCTTGATACAGCTACAGCTTGTGATAAGGTAAGTGGATATGGTGACTATTCAGTAACAGCACAGCTTGCAGACGACAATCATGTTGCAATGACAAGTACATTTGTAAAAGGTTCACCTTACATCTATACAGAATATGGCGATACAAAGTCAGTTTATATTTCATCATCAGCCATTACATCAATTTTTGACGGTAACGGAAATGAAATATTGGCAAAAAATCTAGATTCAATGAAAGCAGATCATATCGGTCTTGAAATTACAGACAGTGATAACAAGAGCAAAACAAAAACATCAAAAAGTTATTATTGTTTAACTGTTCCTGAAAATACAACATTTAAGAAAATCGGAAGTTATATTAGAGTAACATTCCCTGAAACTAACGGTTATATGTCTATTGGAACAATGAAAGATAAATCACAGATTGAAACATTCTATAGACATGGATATGCTTTTGTTACAGATACAAAAGTTACATACAGTTATGATGACAGTAAAGCAAAGGTAACTTCAACATATAAGACTACAACAAGTCTTAAGAGAAATGGATTTACAGATCAGACATTTATATGTATGCTTCCTCATCAGTGGAAAAATTCAACAGATGATAATAAGGCATTTGCAACATATTCATCTGTAAGAGGTGATTTAAAGACTATTGAAGGACTTTCATTTACAACAGTTTCAGAGTTTGCAGGACTTCTTCCAACATTTGCTCTTCCAACTAATGCAGAGTTTGATGGAGAGGCAGTTTTAGGTTACTTAAATGAATTGGAGGATGCAACAAAGAATTTAAATCCTGAAGGTGATGCATATTGGGAAGGCAAGAACCTTCATCCTTTGGGAATGGGAGTTCTTATGGCAGACCAGCTTGGAGAAACAGAACTTAGAGATACATTCTTAAAGAGAATGAAGAAGATTCTTGTTAACTGGTTTACTTATGAAGGAAAGGATGATATCAGTTATTTTATTTATAATAATAACTGGGGAACTCTTTACTATGAACAGAGCGAGTTTGGGGCAAATGCAGCAATTTGTGATCACCATTTTACATATGGTTACTTCATGTTTGCAGCAACAGTTTTAGCTACATATGATAATGAATTTTATAATGATTACAAAGGTATGATTGAAATGATGATTAGAGATTATGCCGGACCTTCTGACAATGATAGTGAATACTGTAGATTTAGAGCTTATGATATGTACGAAGGACATTCATGGGCAGGCGGATACGCAGACAATGATTCAGGGAACAATCAGGAATCAGCCAGTGAATCATTATTTAGCTGGGTAAGTATGTATCTTTGGGGAGTTCTTACAGAAAATGATGAATACAGAGATGCAGGAGTATTTGGATTTACAAATGAAATGGAAGCAGTGGAACAGTATTGGTTCGATTACGACAAAGACAACTGGATTAAAGAATGGCCATACAATGTAGTAGGTCAGGTCTACGGTGGAATTAACTTCTATGGAACATTCTTTGGTGGACAGCCATTATATGTTTATGGTATTCAGTGGCTTCCGATTTCAGAATATTTAACATATTACGGAATGAATCAGAGCAGATGTGCTGAAATATATCAGGGATTGTTAGATGATACAACAATAGCAATGGCTAAGGCAGTACAGGCAGCTAAGAACGAAGGAAAGAGTCAGGAAGAAATTGACAAGATGCTTAAAGAGTATCCACAGGCAGATACAGGTTGGCAACATATTACATGGCCATTCCTTTCACAGACTAATCCAAGTCTTGCAATGGAGAAATTCCTTGCAAACGATACAAAGGTTCAGAAAACAGATACAGCTAACACATATTGGTTTATTAACAGTATGAAACAGTTAGGCGTAAAAACAACTGACATTGTTGCAACAGGAGATTGCTCAGCAGCAGTATATTACAACAAGGATACAAGTAAATACACAGCAACAGTTTGGAATCCTACTAACGACACAAAGGTTGTAACATTTAAAACTAACGGTAACAAGATTGGCACAGCAACAATTGGTGCAAAGGCACTTGTAAACTTTGAAGTATATAAGAATAAGAGCTTTAACATAGTACAGGCTTCAACTCCTGAAATATCTGTTCCATCAGGAAAATATGATGATACACAGTATGTAACAATTTCATCAGAAACACCTGGAGTTACTATTTACTATACAACAGACGGAACAATGCCAACAACATCATCAAAGGTTTATGATGGAGTATTTGCAGTATCAAGTACAGCAACAGTTAAAGCTATCGCAGTAAAAGATGAATATATTACATCTGCAATGGCTTCAAGTACAATCACTGTGAATGGCACAGATGTTTCACTTAAAGACAATATTGCATTAGGCAAGAACGTTAAGGTTTCATCATCAGAAAATCCAAGTGTAGACGGAAGTAAGATAGTCGATAACGACGGAACAACAAGATGGTCTTCAGAATTTACAGATAATCAGTATTGTCAGATTGATTTAGGAAAGAATTACACAATTAATAAGGTTACATTTAACTGGGAAGCTTCATATGCTAAGGAATACAAGATTCAGGTTTCAAAAGATGGAAACAACTGGACAACAGTATATGAAAACAACAATGGCAAAGGTGGAGAAGAAAGCATTGTATTTGATGCAACTGAATGTAGATATGTAAAGATGCAAGGTGTAAAGAGAGCATTAGCATACGGATATTCATTGTGGGAAATGGGTGTGTATGAAGCTGCAAAAGTTGAAACACCAATATTTAGCATTCCATCAGGAACATACAGTAAGGCTTTGAATGTAAACATTAGCAGTAAGACTAAGGGTGTGGAAATCAGATATACAACAGACGGTTCAACACCTAACGAAAAGTCAAACTTATACGTTCCAAGTATTAAGATAAGCAAGAATACAACATTAAAAGCGATTGCTTACAGAAAAGGAATGATTGATTCACCTGTGGCAACAGCAGAATACAAGATTGACGGTTCATCAACAGAACCTGAGCAGCCAACAACACCTGACACATCAGAAACAAAGATTATTTCTACAGGTTGCAAAACAGTAACATCAGGTTCAGAAAATGATGTATTTGGTGGCAAAAACGCAGTAGACGGAGATAAGGGAACACGTTGGTCATCTAATTTTGCAGACGATGCATGGATTTATTTAGACCTTGGAAAAAAATACTCAGTTAATAAAGTTGTTTTAACTTGGGAAGGTGCTTACGGAAAAGCATATAAGATACAGACATCAACAGATGGAAAAACATGGAAGACAGTTAAAAACGTGACTAATGGAAAAGGTGGAGAAGAAACGGTAGCATTTAATTCTACAGATGCAAGATATGTAAGAATGCAGGGTGTAGAAAGAGCATTACCATATGGATATTCATTATGGGAAATGGAAGTTTACGGTAAAGTTTCAGGTTCAGTATCAGATGATTCAAATAATGAAGATTCATCAGTTCCATCAGGTACAAACGTTGCAAAATCAGCTAAGGCTACATCATCAGGAAATGAAACTGATGCAATGGCAGCAAAATATGCAGTAGATGGGGACAACGGAACACGTTGGTCATCAAACTTTGTGGATGATGCATGGCTTTTAGTAGACTTAGGCAAGGCTTACACAATCAACAAGGTAGTACTTAACTGGGAAGGTGCTTACGGAAAGGCATACAAGATTCAGACATCAACAGATGGCAAAAACTGGACAACAGTTAAGAATGTAACAGATGGAAAAGGTGGGGAAGAAACTATAACATTTGACGCTACAAAGGCAAGATATGTAAGAATGCAGGGCGTGGAAAGAGCACTTCCATATGGATATTCATTGTGGGAAATGAGTGTTTATACTAAATAAGTCTGACGTAATATTTTGAAAAAATAAAAAACCAAGTGTTTAAACAAGAAAAGAGGCACAGTTTACGGTAATTAGTAGGCTGTGTCTTTTTCTTCTTATAAACTAATTTGTACTAATTATTAAATTGCAAAAATTATTTTTAATATCAAAGAAAAATTTCCTAAATGCTTACTTTTATTGATTAATTAGCAATCAGATGTTATACTGTAAAAGTTAATATTGGGAAAAATATGCCTGTTGATTTGGGCTGTTTTAGATACAATCATATAGAAGAAATAACGAGAAAACATTAAATTTGAATTATTAGAGAAAGGGTAGACTAATATGAAAACAGCAGTAATGACTGATAGTAATAGTGGAATTACACCGGAAGAAGGAAAGAAAATTGGAATATATTCTCTTCCAATGCCGGTTATTATAGAGGGAGATGTTTTTTACGAAGGAAAGAACATTACACAGGAAGAATATTATGGCGCAATGACTTCAGGAAAGAATGTTACAACATCACAGCCATCACCCGGGGATGTAATGGATATGTGGGATGGCATTTTGAAGGAAGGCTATGAACAGGTTGTTTACATTCCAATGTCAAGCGCATTAAGTGCTTCATGTCACGCGGCAATTCAGCTTTCAGAAGAATATGACGGAAAGGTTCAGGTTGTTGATGACCACAGAATCTCAGTAACAATGAGAGAGTCAGTTCTTGAAGCAAAATGGATGGCTAATCAGGGAATGACAGCAGAAGAAATAAAAAAGAAACTTGAAGAAAATGCTTACAATTCAAGTATTTACATTGCTGTTGATACTTTAGAATACCTTAAAAAAGGAGGACGTGTTACAGCAGCAGGAGCAGCCATAGGAGCAGTTCTTAACATTAAGCCTGTACTTACAATTCAGGGTGAAAAGCTTGATGCATTCACTAAAGTTAGAGGAATGAAGAAAGCTGAACTTAAGATGTTAGAAGCTATTGAAGAAGACCTTAATACAAGATTTGCTGATGTAGATAGAAAACAGTTAAGACTTGGAGCAGCAGGAACATTCCAGAAACAGGAAGACGCAGACCAGTGGTACAAGATGGTAAAAGATACATTTGAAAACGAAATCCACGATATATATTATGATCCATTGTCATTTAGTATAGGATGTCACGTTGGACCTAATGCAATTGGTATTGGAATAAGTGTTGTTACAAGAGATGAAAAGTAAATATTAAAAAAAGAAGAATCCCTCGGAAAGTGTCAGCTTTCGGAGGGGTAATTTTTTTAGAAGGATTAAATACAAACATAATCCCCTTAGTTAGTTGAAATAAACTCCTAAAAATAGTATCATTAAGAGTAAGACTATTTTGTAAATTATAGAAGGCAGGTACGATTATGTATGCAGTTTTTGGATTAGGGAATCCTGATAAGGAATATGATAAAACAAGACACAATATTGGTTTTGATGTTATAGATGAGTTGGCAAGTCAGATGGGTGTTGAGGTAAAGACTAAGAGACACAAGGCTTTATGCGGTATTGGAAATATTGGTGGCGAGAAAGTGATTTTGGTGAAGCCACAGACTTATATGAATCTTAGCGGTGAGTCAGTGAGAGCAGTTATGGATTTCTATAAGCTTGATCCGGAGAATGATATTATTGTTATTTCGGACGATATTAATTTGGCTACGGGAAGAATTAGAATTAGAGCCCAGGGCAGCGCAGGCGGTCATAATGGTTTGAAGAGTATTATTAATCACGCGGGAACTCAGAAGTTTAAGAGGGTGCGCGTGGGAGTAGGTGCAAATGAAGGAAATCTTGTAAATCATGTGCTTGGCAAGTTTAGCAAGGGCGAAAGAGTTTTGGCTGAGCAGGGTATAAAAGATGCAGCCTCAGCAGTTGAAGTTATGATTTTGGAAGATATAAACACAGCAATGAACAAATTTAATTAGAAGATATAAATATAGCAATGAATAAATTCAACTAGAATCTATCAAAATAGTGAAGCCCGGGAGTAGTAAATGAAAAGTTTTGATTATCCACTATTACAATTAAATGAGTTTGAGCAGGTTAAGGTCTGCTTGTCTGAACACAAATCCTGTCAGGTTACAGGGTGTGGGGAATCCCAGCTTGCTCATTTTATTAATGGATTGAGCAATGGCTACAAGCAGAAAGTCATTGTTACTTTTAGTGCAACAAAAGCAAGTCAGTTGTATCAGGATTTAAAGGGTTTTGCGGACGATGTTGTAATGTATCCTGCAAAGGATTTTATTTTCTTTAGTGCGGATGTACACGGAAATCTTATATTGCAACAACGACTTGAATTTATTCAAAAAATAGTTGAAGATAAGCCATTTACGGTAATTTTGACGCCGGATGCCTTTATGGACAAGGTAATGCCAATTGAAAAAATCAAAAATAATTATCTTGAAATAGCAGAAGGCAGCATAATTCAGATGGATGCCTTAAAGAGCAAGCTTGTGCAGATGGGATACGAGCCGGTTGTTCAGATTGATGGACCGGGACAGTTTGCGGTGCGAGGAAGTATTGTTGATATTTACACGCTGACAGATGAGGTACCTTATCGAATTGATTTTTGGGACGATGAGGTTGACATAATAAAGAGTTTTGAGGTGGAAAGCCAGCGTTCAATTGAGAATCTTGAATCGGTAAAAATTTATCCTGCCAGCGAATATTCACTGACTAAGAAAGAAATTCAGGCGGGAATGGCGAAGATTCGACAGGATTTAGACCAAAATGTTGAAAAATTCAGAAAAGATTTTAAGACGGAAGAGGCTAACAGACTTAGAGTTACAGTTGAAGAGTTTCTTACAAATATGGATATTAATCCAAGTCAGGTAGCAGTAGATAGTTATGTAAACTATTTTTATGATAATTTGGTAAGTCTGCTTGACTATTTTGAAAATCCAATATTTTTTATTGATGAGCCAAAGAGGGTAACGGAGCAACTTAACGTGGTTGATGCGGAGTTTGGCGATAGTATGGCTAACCGCCTTCAGAAAGGTTACGTGCTTCCGGGGCAGACAGATGTAATTTGGGACAAAAATCAGATAATTGCCAAGATTGATAGTGGCGAAAAAGTCCTATTTACAGCAATTGCCCAGAAGATTCAGGGATTTAGCGTGGATGATTTTGTGGAAGTGGGATCAAGAAACGTAAGTCCATACAATGGCAAGTTTGAGATTCTTGTTCAGGATTTAAAAAAATATAAAGAGCAAAAATATGCGGTTCTTCTTGTAACCGGTTCAAAAACAAGAGGCCAGCGCTTGGCGGAGGATCTTAGAGAGTTTGAGATTAGCGCATTTTTCGAAGAAGACGGGGAACGTCAGGTTATGCCTGGTGAAGTTATGATTATAAAAGGTCAGCTTCGCAGTGGCTTTATGTACCCTATGATTAAGTTTGTGGCTATTTCAGACACGGATATTTTTGGAGAAAAGAAGAAAAGAAAACGTAGAAAGCATGGCTATTCAGGTACTAATATTTCAAGTTTTACCGACCTTAACATTGGTGATTATGTTGTCCACGAAAACCACGGACTTGGTGTTTATCGTGGAATAGAAAAAATAGAAGTAGACCATATTGTAAAGGACTACATTAAGATTGAATATGCCAAGGGCAGCAACCTTTATGTGTTAGCAACCCAGCTTGATATGATTCAAAAATATGCTGACAGCACGGCGAAACCGCCTAAACTTAACACATTAGGTGGCCAGGAATGGAAAAAAACAAAGACCAGGGTTAAGAAGGCTGTTGCGGATATTGCGAAGGAGCTTGTTCAGCTTTATGCAATAAGGGAGAACAGCAACGGATATCAGTTTTCTCCTGACACGGAATGGCAGAAGGAATTCGAGGAAATGTTTCCATTTGAGGAGACAGATGATCAGCTTAATGCCATATCTGAAGTAAAAAAAGACATGGAAAGCACGAAAATTATGGACAGGCTGATTTGCGGAGACGTAGGTTTTGGCAAGACAGAAGTGGCAATTCGTGCGGCTTTTAAGGCAGTGCAGGATGACAAGCAGGTGGCTTATCTTGTTCCAACAACGGTTTTGGCCCAGCAGCACTACAAAACTTTTAAGCAGAGATTTAAGGATTTCCCTGTCAGAGTGGAAATGCTTTCAAGATTTAGAACAAAATCAAATATTGATAAAACAATAAAAGATTTGAATAAAGGTTATGTTGACGTTGTTATCGGAACTCATCGTATGCTTTCAAAAGATGTTAAATTTAAGGATTTGGGACTTTTGATTATTGATGAAGAGCAGAGATTTGGCGTAAAACATAAGGAACAGATTAAAGAATTGAAAAACAATGTTGACGTAATGACTCTTACAGCAACTCCGATTCCAAGAACTCTTCATATGAGCCTTATTGGAATAAGAGATATGTGCGTAATGGAAGAACCACCTCAGGAACGTATGCCAATACAGACTTTTGTTATGGAATACAATGAGGAAATTGCAAGGGATGCCATAAACAGGGAGCTTGCAAGAGGCGGTCAGGTTTATTACGTGTACAACAGGGTTCAGGACATAGCTGAAATGGCAGGAAAAGTTCAGGCACTTGTGCCTGATGCCAGTGTTGCCTTCGCACACGGACAGATGAGTGAGCGACAGCTTGAAGAAATAATGTATGATTTTGTTAACGGGGACATTGATGTTCTTGTAACAACTACAATAATAGAAACAGGTCTTGACATACCAAATGCCAATACCATTATAATACACGATGCAGAAAAAATGGGCTTGTCCCAGCTTTATCAGCTTCGTGGCCGTGTAGGCCGTTCAAACCGTACATCGTACGCTTTTTTGATGTATAGCAGAAACAAGATGCTTACGGAAGTTGCGGAAAAGCGACTTGGGGCAATAAGGGATTTTACGGAACTTGGCAGTGGTGTAAAAATTGCAATGCGAGACCTTGAAATCCGTGGTACCGGAAATCTTCTTGGGGCTGCACAAAGCGGTCATATGGAGGATGTTGGTTACGACCTTTATTGCAAAATGCTTAACGATGCCATTAATACTTTAAAGGGCAACAAGCCAATGGATGATTTTGAAACAAAGGTAGACCTGACAGTGGATGCTTTTGTTCCACCTTCATATATTAAAAATGAAGCTCTTAAAATGGATATTTACAAGCGAATTGCAGGAATAGAGACAATGGAAGAATACGAGGATATGCAGGATGAACTTCTTGACCGTTTCGGTGACATACCGAATCAGGTTGAAAACCTTCTCCAGATTGTTTTGCTTAAAAATGCAGCACATCAGGCATATGTTACTGAAATTTCAGGTCATAAAAACAGAATCAAGCTTACAATGTGGAAAGACGCTGAGGTGGATGTGGAAAGAATACCAATTCTTGTACGCGAGTACAAAGGCAGACTTAAGTTTATGCCTAAAGACGAACCGTATTTTATTTTTGAGCCAAAACCGGGCACAGGCACAGTAATAGAAAATGCAAGAAAACTGGTAGAATCACTGTCTACATTGAAGGATGAAGAATAGAATAAGGTATGTGAGCTACGACTAAAGCAGTTGAAATATATTGTGAAAATATACAACTGTAGAGTCAGTCACATATGCTGTGATTAAAATAGTTGAAAAGATAAGGTAAAGTAAAGGGAATAGATTGTATATAGTGGCAAGTCAGGGGAGGTGATTGTCTTTGAGAAGAAAGTTAATATGTATTTTGGCAGGACTTACAGTTGCGGTGGGACTTGTAGGTTGTGGTCAGAAAAAAGCAGTGGAGGAAACCACGGTGGCTACAAGTGAAACAGGTTCCGAGAGTTCAACAGTTTTAAAGGGAACAGCTTCGAAAAACTCAACTGGTTCTGACGGGGCAGACACTACTCTTACCATTACTGCAGGCGGTAGTCAGGTTATGCTTGACGAGGTAAGGTATTATGCGTATACAGCCCAGGCGACTTACGAAACTTATTATCTTACAAAGGACAAGGAAATAGACTGGGACTCAAAAATGGATGGCGATGTGACTTGGGAACAGGGTGTCAAAAGCCTTGTGCTTGACGATATTTGCAAGAGGGAATGGCTTAATGAAATTTCATCACAATATGATATTAAGCTTACAAAGAAAGAAAAGTCATCTGTTAAAACAAAGGCTTTAGAGTATTTTAAGAACACCAATGTTAAGCTTGCAAAGAAAATAAATATTAGTGAAGGCCGTTTGATTAAGGTTTTTGAAAAGGCAGAAATTGCTGATAAAACTGAGAAAAAGATGGAAAAAGATGGAAGTTCCACGAAGGAAATGTATATAAAATGGAAAAAGGGAAATAATGTTACGGCAGAATCACAATGGAATAACATTAATTTCAAGGAAGCGATATTTACATTGGAGGATGTTAAATGAGAAAGACAGGAAGATGCATATTAAGCGCAGTTATTGCAGTGCTTCTTATGATTGGAGCAATTGATTATGCATTTGTAATAGGAAAGGCGAAGCCGGTAGGCGATTTAAAGACAAGCCAGAGTGAAGTTATTGTTAAAGATTTTATCCACGATAACTATGAGATTAGCGAAAAAAATCCATGGACTGATTATGGACTTCATCCAATCGAATACACGGAATCAGCAGGAAAGAGCGGTTTTGACCAGGCTATAAGTGCCAAGGCAGCTATTCTTGTGAATGTTAATTCAAAAGAGATTTATTATGAAAAAAACAGCGATGCCAAGATGTATCCGGCAAGCACAACTAAGCTTATGACAGCTTTGACTGTTTTGCAGAATATGAAAACTACTGATATAGTAACAATCGGCAGTGAAATTAATATGATTGCAGCAGATTCAAGTAAGGCAGGTTTTAGTCAGGGACAGGTTGTAACAGTTCAGGAGTTGCTTGAAGGTTTGCTTATTTCATCAGGAAATGACGCAGCCTATGTTTTGGCAAAAGCAGCAGGCGAAGCAATTCTTAAAGACAATATTGCTAACGAAGGAAAAACATTTACAGCAGCACAGTGTGTTGAGCGTTTTGTTTATGAGATGAATAAGAATGTCCGTGACATGGAACTTGAAAATACACATTTTATGTCACCGGATGGCTATGATGCGGCAGACCAGTACACATCAGCTAGCGACTTGTCTAAGATTGCAATTGAAGCATACAACAACGAAACAATTCGTAAGATTTGCGGAACACAGTCTGAAAAGTCCGGCACATTAAACAAGACTTGGGTATCAACAAATGCCCTACTGGACAAGTCAGGACAGTTCTACTACCAGTACTGTGTTGGCATGAAAACAGGAAGTACAGGCCTTGCAGGCAAGTGCCTTGTGTCAGTGGCAAAGAATGGCGACACGGAATGCATAAGCGTAGTCTTAAATGACAGCACAGATGAACAGCGCTGGACAGACGCAAAGAAATTGTTGCAGTTTGGCGTGGAGTAAAGCTTAATATAGAAAAATAGATTGATTCACCCCCGTAGGAAATTGGCAGGAGCCAATTCCTACGGGGGTTTTTGTGGTGGTGTGAGTCTATGAATAAACAGAGCAAAAAGGTGTCCGTACCTCAAAAAGAGGAAGAATTGAAATGTCGGGGTACGTTTCTCATAAACACAAACTATGCGTGATTCCAAATTCCACTAATAAGTAGAAATTTGCCACAAAAGAAAAACGCTCGCTAGGAAACCTAGCGAGCACCTTTGGTATATGGGGCTTCTACAAAAAAATGGGGGGATAAGTCGAAGCCCTCTATGTCACATTATATTACCTTTTGTTGTATTCTGCAACCTTTTTATTAATTTTTTCTATAGGATTTAATAAATCACTTATAGAAGCGTCATGATTTAGTCTGTCAATGAATGTTGCAGTGAACTTTGTAATGTCTACATTGATGTACCATTCTCTCTTAAGAAGCTCTGGAGACTGGTAAATTGAGTTAGTTGTCATGATTCTGTAGATAAGTCCCTGTTCGTAAGCTTCATCAAATCTTTCAAGACCGTTAGTAAAGAGACCAAATGTAGAAGCAACAAATACTCTGTTAGCTTTTCTCTTCTTAAGCTGCTTAGCAACATCAAGCATGCTATCACCTGAAGAAATCATATCATCAATAATAAGAACGTCCTTACCTTCAACTGAATCACCAAGGTATTCATGAGCCACAATAGGATTACGTCCGTCTACGATAGTAGTAAAATCACGACGTTTGTAGAACATACCTACATTAATTCCAAGAACGTTAGCGTAGTAGACAACTCTACCCATAGCACCTTCGTCAGGGCTGATAACCATAAGATGATCAGCATCAAGCTTAATGTCATCAACATTTCTAAGAAGATTTTTTATAAACTGGTATGTTGGCATAATTGATTCAAAACCACTAATAGGAATAGCATTGTTTACACGAGGATCGTGAGCGTCAAAAGTAAGAATATTGTCTACGCCCATGTTTACTAATTCCTGAAGCATTACTGCACAGTCCATAGATTCTCTGGATGTACGTCTGTGCTGTCTTCCTTCATAAAGGAAAGGCATAATAACTGTAATTTTTCTAGCTTTACCTGCAGCAGCAGCGATAACTCTCTTAATGTCAGCAAAGTGATCATCAGGAGACATATGATTCTTGCAACCGCAAACAGTATATTCAATGCTGTAGTTAGTAACATCATCGATAATGTAAAGGTCTGTACCACGAACAGATTCGCCTAAAGTACATTTAGCTTCACCTGTACCAAATCTTGGTGTTTTTACATCAAGAAGGTAAGAATCTTTAGTATAACCCTTGAAAGTAATAGGTGATTCTTTAGCTTCAATTCTCTGGCTTCTCCAATCAGCAATATAAGCGTCAACTGCTTCGCCTAACTGCTTACTTCCTGATAATGCAACAATTGCAAGTGGTCCTACAGGAATAGATTCAACATATTTTTTGATAGACATTTCAAAATTTCCTCCGTGTGTTAAATAGTAAATTTCTTTTTTATTCTTATATCATCACCAAAAATCTTTAAAGGAGTGTAATTACCCGCTGTACGGGAAAAAATACGCTCTTCATATTTCTGCTGTAATTCCTGTAAAGAAAAATTAGTAGAAATAATAGTAGATTTCTGATGTATAAGTCTCTCATTAAGACAATCAAATAGGGATGATTCAGTAAAGGAGTTAGACATCTCCGTGCCCAAATCATCAATAATAAGTAAATCACAACGAAGCAACTCGTCAAAACTAATCTGACGGTAAATAGTGGTGTTGCTACGTTTAAAGGAATAATCTGCCAACAAATCGAAAAGTTGTACTGCTGAAAGATAAATAACAGAGTAGGATTTTTCGATTAATTCCTTTGCAATGCAGTTAATGAGAAAAGTTTTCCCTGTACCTGCCCTGCCATAGAATAACAGATTATCAAAGGTTTTGTCAAAGTTATTTATAAAATAATGACAATGGTCCACAACAGCGTCAATATTTTCTGCTGCGGAAATCCCTGTATCGGGATCAATGTAGTCATCAGAATACAAATCATATTCAAAAGTATCAAAGTTCTCGCGTTCAAGAATCTCCTTAAGCTCAGAACGGGAATAAAGCAGTCTGACAACCTCTGCCTTAAGGCATTCACAAGGTTTTCCGTCAATAAAACCTGTATCTTTACATTTAGGGCATGTAAAAATCTCATCCAGGTAATCGGCGGAATAACCTCCGGCTAAAAGAGCTGCTTTCTTTTGTTCACTTATAAGGGCAATGTCCTCACGAAGTGTGTCCTTAGCAGAAGAATTGCCTGAAAGAGAAAGTCTAAGGGCACGTCCTGCAAGAACACCAATCTGCCCGTCTAAATCCTTAATAAGAGGAATTTTTTCGTAGACTTCTTCAATACGTCTGTTTAATTTAATTTTATTATTTAATTGACGGTCATTGTAACTGTTTGCAATAACGTCAAATTGATCTCTGGTTAAAGCCATATTAAATCCTTAAAAATTTTTAAAATAAAT
>OGOG01002517.1_pt1 | contig 15305 bp, 11 predicted proteins | sample 1552581 | NCBI WGS metagenome assembly OGOG01 (sample SAMEA2580152, study PRJEB22360) | human gut metagenome | biome: human gut; feature: human-associated habitat; material: faeces | place: Denmark | collected 2008/2010 | reverse complement strand
TTGAATCAATTCCATAATAATCACTATTTAAAATCCAATATGGATAGATTTATAGTATTAAAATGCTTTTTCAAGACTTAAAAACTAAGTATTTAAAATCCAATATGGATAGATTTATAGCGGCTATCAAGGTCATATAGTTGATACATCTTTTGATTTAAAATCCAATATGGATAGATTTATAGGTAACATCTGTTAAACACACCAAGCGTTGATAATGTATTTAAAATCCAATATGGATAGATTTATAGAAATTAAAGGCTCTTGACAGTGAATTTATTACATTATTTAAAATCCAATATGGATAGATTTATAGCCTAAACCTTTTTTACCAATTGTTGACGAAAACAGTATTTAAAATCCAATATGGATAGATTTATAGATCTTAAAATTATATAACGATAAAACAATGCTAAAATTTAAAATCCAATATGGATAGATTTATAGTTGCGTTTACTAACCCACGAACTAAAATGATTACAGATTTAAAATCCAATATGGATAGATTTATAGAAAGATACCGAACGAAATCGATTGCATTTTCGATTTATTTAAAATCCAATATGGATAGATTTATAGAACGCTGAAAGTAAAAATGATTATTGATTTAGTGACATTTAAAATCCAATATGGATAGATTTATAGATTCCACTGACCTGCTGTAATACTTTCAACATCGTGATTTAAAATCCAATATGGATAGATTTATAGGTTGACCTGCCGAACGCAAATACGCTAATTATAGAAAATTTAAAATCCAATATGGATAGATTTATAGACTCGCACTACAAATGTTTACCTGCGAGTTTCCGGTATTTAAAATCCAATATGGATAGATTTATAGAACTTTCCGAGTGCCCCTAAAAATTAAATAAATTCTATTTAAAATCCAATATGGATAGATTTATAGTTTAGCTAATTGCCAGCGAGACTTATTAGAATCAGTATTTAAAATCCAATATGGATAGATTTATAGGCACTTTGTTGATAAAAATTTCCGCAGCCTTAGCTTATTTAAAATCCAATATGGATAGATTTATAGCCACTTGATTGTAATTTACAATCAAGTATGTTAAAAATTTAAAATCCAATATGGATAGATTTATAGAAAACTTTCTTTTCCTGACAGCATATATTGAACACATATTTAAAATCCAATATGGATAGATTTATAGGACCATATTCACTGATGTTTCTTGCAATATCCGCATATTTAAAATCCAATATGGATAGATTTATAGAATATCTTCAACCGCCTGAGTAAACTCATAATCAGTATTTAAAATCCAATATGGATAGATTTATAGATTTATTTTCAATTCTGCTTTTAGCGTTTGCGTTGTAATTTAAAATCCAATATGGATAGATTTATAGGATACAACAGCTATTCTAAACGATTTTTCAGCAAACATTTAAAATCCAATATGGATAGATTTATAGCCGCTTAACAAACTTTTTGATATTTCTTTTTGTATATTTAAAATCCAATATGGATAGATTTATAGTACAGCGTTTGTCAATAATGCTAAAAACGAACTAACATTTAAAATCCAATATGGATAGATTTATAGTAAAACAGGTAACTGCGCAGTTGATGTGAATATGACATTTAAAATCCAATATGGATAGATTTATAGGATTTAATTCAATGCTTTTTACATAATTATTTGTATCATTTAAAATCCAATATGGATAGATTTATAGGCATATGGAATGTGTGTAACAAATCCTTGCAATGAATTTAAAATCCAATATGGATAGATTTATAGTGCTCACGAATTATAACACTGAAAAGGGAACAACATATTTAAAATCCAATATGGATAGATTTATAGACATCAGTTAGCGCACTATTAACACTTGATAAATTATTTAAAATCCAATATGGATAGATTTATAGATAGTCTATAATGTCAATTTTTTTGAATTTTCGCATATTTAAAATCCAATATGGATAGATTTATAGACTGCACGCATAACCAACCGTAGCGCCATAATTATCATTTAAAATCCAATATGGATAGATTTATAGTCATAACAATTTTGTTCAGCTTGACGGTTACACGAATTTAAAATCCAATATGGATAGATTTATAGTCTTTCCGAATGTCCCTATAAAATCTATTCTAATCAATTTAAAATCCAATATGGATAGATTTATAGTCTGTTCCTATATAATCATCAGTAACACCGATTGAATTTAAAATCCAATATGGATAGATTTATAGTTGGGGGCGACCCCCTTACTTGACTAACTAACACTATTTAAAATCCAATATGGATAGATTTATAGGCGCCAAGAGATTGCTTAGTCCTTATTGATGAAATATTTAAAATCCAATATGGATAGATTTATAGTGGGCTTTTTATTATTATTTAAAAACATCATAACAATTTAAAATCCAATATGGATAGATTTATAGTGCGTAATTGCTATGACAGTTATAAAATGCTTAGAAATTTAAAATCCAATATGGATAGATTTATAGTCGTTAGCTGTTTCAGACATTGAATAATTCTCAATATTTAAAATCCAATATGGATAGATTTATAGAATTAAATCGCCACAAACAAATGTTCCAGAAAATTAATTTAAAATCCAATATGGATAGATTTATAGTTGCTTTCATTTAAAGCTCCTTTCTTAATTATTTAAATTTAAAATCCAATATGGATAGATTTATAGTTTGTTCCGTTGCCGCCGGCAGTAATTGCAGAAGCAATTTAAAATCCAATATGGATAGATTTATAGAATTCCTCTGTTAAAAATACCTTTAACTGTAGTATAATTTAAAATCCAATATGGATAGATTTATAGAATTTGGCTCAAGTGTTAGCGAACCAATAACCTGATATTTAAAATCCAATATGGATAGATTTATAGCATTTTCGTGGTTCTGATAGCCAACAGTGCAGTCTGATTTAAAATCCAATATGGATAGATTTATAGTCAAAATTCTTAACTATTGTATCTGCATTCGTAAAATTTAAAATCCAATATGGATAGATTTATAGTTTTTTAAGCGCATTAAATATCACGCAAAAAAGCAATTTAAAATCCAATATGGATAGATTTATAGGTAACACCTTCGTCTTTCATAGCTTTAATTAAATTATTTAAAATCCAATATGGATAGATTTATAGTCCGCTTTGAGAGAACATCATAAAATATTGTGTAGATTTAAAATCCAATATGGATAGATTTATAGACGATAACAACGGACATCTTGTATATGAGTTCATTGTATTTAAAATCCAATATGGATAGATTTATAGCGATAAAACGAAACAACCGACAATAACACCCGAAAATTTAAAATCCAATATGGATAGATTTATAGTAATACCTCTATCTGTTGTTTCTGTGATTTCAAGTAAATTTAAAATCCAATATGGATAGATTTATAGTTTACTGTGATTCCATCGACAAGCTTGTCTGGAACATTTAAAATCCAATATGGATAGATTTATAGTTGTCTTTGCAGAATTTTGCTAATATTACAAACAGATTTAAAATCCAATATGGATAGATTTATAGCGTTGCAGAAGCACCCGCACCCGTGAGCTTGTAAAGATTTAAAATCCAATATGGATAGATTTATAGAGGAACTTGAACAAAATCAAGAACAGCAAAAAGACATTTAAAATCCAATATGGATAGATTTATAGGGTGTGTGATAAAGCAATCAGAGAACATTACAAAAGATTTAAAATCCAATATGGATAGATTTATAGCTTTTGCGCTCTCCCAAACATTCAACGCAAATGTTATTTAAAATCCAATATGGATAGATTTATAGAATTTGTGCGAGAATTTTTTTTAATTTTTTCGGAAATTTAAAATCCAATATGGATAGATTTATAGGATTTTCTTTTACTCCGTTATCTTTCTGCCATTGTTATTTAAAATCCAATATGGATAGATTTATAGACACCATTTTACCATATACATTTTATCATCTCCTTTATTTAAAATCCAATATGGATAGATTTATAGTATCCATTTTTAGCCTCCTTGTTTGAAATTTTTTTATATTTAAAATCCAATATGGATAGATTTATAGCGGAAAGTGTTTCTAGTAATTCGACAGTGGACCCCATTTAAAATCCAATATGGATAGATTTATAGGCGCAGTAATATGAATATTTTTGGAGAGATTTGGAATATTTAAAATCCAATATGGATAGATTTATAGACGAAAGGAATTTGAAAATGCGTGCGAATATTGTCTTTAAAATCCAATATGGATAGATTTATAGGTTAAAATGTGAAAAAAACTATAAAAATTATTTTTGCTTTAAAATCCAATATGGATAGATTTATAGTTTATCTATTGCAATGTTAGTATTTCTTCGTGTCCTCTTTAAAATCCAATATGGATAGATTTATAGGGCAAAAAGCAAAATAAAAGGAGAAATGATATGAAACTTTAAAATCCAATATGGATAGATTTATAGAAGTTGCGCAAGGTCATTCTTTAGCGAGTTTTGTATTCTTTAAAATCCAATATGGATAGATTTATAGATATCAACATACATTAAGAGATAAGACTGATACTACTTTAAAATCCAATATGGATAGATTTATAGATTATAATCAATGCCATCAACTTCGCCATCTCTCATCTTTAAAATCCAATATGGATAGATTTATAGGACAAAGTGAATATTCTGTTGCCATACAAATACAGACCTTTAAAATCCAATATGGATAGATTTATAGAGCGGGTCACGAAGCACAATGCCCTCACGCAATACATTCTTTAAAATCCAATATGGATAGATTTATAGATTGCTGCCCTTCATCATTTCAGACATCATCATATCTTTAAAATCCAATATGGATAGATTTATAGAAGCAATTCTGACATAAGAATAATTTTGTGTTAATTCTTTAAAATCCAATATGGATAGATTTATAGCTTTCTCGTTCTCGTAAATATAATCTTTAAGTTCACCTTTAAAATCCAATATGGATAGATTTATAGTCCATTACATCGCCGTTTGTTTCTTTATACTGAGCAGCTTTAAAATCCAATATGGATAGATTTATAGGCCGCACGATATTTGTATCTTATCAAATGTAGCTTCTTTAAAATCCAATATGGATAGATTTATAGGTAACTTTCCACCTAAACCAATAATCGAATTAAGCACCTTTAAAATCCAATATGGATAGATTTATAGTAATAGTTCAATTTCTGCTTTAAGCTTTGATTTTTCTTTAAAATCCAATATGGATAGATTTATAGTCAAGGTGGATACACACACGCAAATTGTAATTATGTCTTTAAAATCCAATATGGATAGATTTATAGCCGCTTGGTATTTGGGATATTGAAAAAAGTTACTCACTTTAAAATCCAATATGGATAGATTTATAGCTGAAATGGGTATTAGTGATGTTGAGAATATGCAACACTTTAAAATCCAATATGGATAGATTTATAGGTTTTTTAACGGAAGTAAATCATCACGAACAAAATTCTTTAAAATCCAATATGGATAGATTTATAGCGCTTTTAGATTAGTAAACATAATTTCAAAAATGCACTTTAAAATCCAATATGGATAGATTTATAGCAAATATAACTATAATCAATTTTTGCTATATTCTTGCTTTAAAATCCAATATGGATAGATTTATAGCGCTTTTAGATTAGTAAACATAATTTCAAAAATGCACTTTAAAATCCAATATGGATAGATTTATAGCAAATATAACTATAATCAATTTTTGCTATATTCTTGCTTTAAAATCCAATATGGATAGATTTATAGGACTAACAGAGCCGCCACCTGTTGCGAGCGGTGATACTTTAAAATCCAATATGGATAGATTTATAGATCTTAAAATTATATAACGATAAAACAATGTTAAACTTTAAAATCCAATATGGATAGATTTATAGTTTTGATATGTTCAACTCAAATTTGAAAATACCAACTTTAAAATCCAATATGGATAGATTTATAGAATCCGCTTGAACAGTTAGAATTTTTAAAATTCTACTTTAAAATCCAATATGGATAGATTTATAGTTTGATTATATTCTATTTGACGAATTTATTACAAGCTTTAAAATCCAATATGGATAGATTTATAGAGACGCCTTGTTATATTTTTCCGTTTCGTTTTCTTTCTTTAAAATCCAATATGGATAGATTTATAGTCGCTTGCTGTTCCCTCTGACGACCTTATCAAATTCTTTAAAATCCAATATGGATAGATTTATAGACAATAAGTGTAATATACACGCTAATCTCAATTGTAACTTTAAAATCCAATATGGATAGATTTATAGCAATTTGAATAATCAAAGCTGCACCTCACTTAAAACTTTAAAATCCAATATGGATAGATTTATAGTGTTGCTTTGCAATAATCACAATGTTCGCATCTTTCCTTTAAAATCCAATATGGATAGATTTATAGTTCATAGAACTCAACACCAAATATCATTTTTATATCCTTTAAAATCCAATATGGATAGATTTATAGCACCACCTTTCATTACTAATATTATTCCGTTTTTAAACTTTAAAATCCAATATGGATAGATTTATAGCATTTAGGCTATCTTTATATACAGTAATAGCTGTTCTTTAAAATCCAATATGGATAGATTTATAGTTACAAAGAGAATGAATGACAAAGGGAAATTGGCTCTTTAAAATCCAATATGGATAGATTTATAGAAAAAAGTGGATAAAAGCTATGAATTGCAAGAATTACTTTAAAATCCAATATGGATAGATTTATAGGCAAACCAAAAACCGGTAGGAGTTGCATATATTAGCTTTAAAATCCAATATGGATAGATTTATAGGATAAGGCGGTGCTAAGTCTGACTACGGCTAATAAACTTTAAAATCCAATATGGATAGATTTATAGTCAAAACCAAAAAGCGCTATATAAGCAACAAGAGCACTCTTTAAAATCCAATATGGATAGATTTATAGCCGTGGGATAAAATGATAAGTAATCATCGGCATTTTTTGTGCTGTTTTGTCGATATACCAAATATTTATCAAATATTACTGTCATTTCAATATACCAAAAGCAACTATACCGATGATTACTCGATTGTTAGGTTCTGTCAACCTGCCGGGGGTTTTGTGCTATGTCAGGTCGACAATAAAAGCGTTACAAAAAATTTGATGTTTTATCATCCGTTTTTCCGAGAAAATCTTTATTCATCCACCGTTCTTCACGGGTATGAAACATTATTACCGAATCCTTGTCTTTTCTGATATAAACATCAAGTTCTTTTTGCAAAGCAAGTGAGTTTGCTTTACTTAAGTTTCCTTCAAAAACAGAGTTTTGAATATGTACAAGATATTTTTTGCAAATCTTGAATACCTTTGGAAGTATTTTTCTGCCCTTTTCATCACATATTATATCATATACAAGAATTACATACAATATTTACCACCACATTTCAAAGCCTTTATATTCTTTTTCTCCTATAATGTGCTTTATCAGTTTATAAAGTTCAAGTCTGATTAAGAATTGATAAGATACATTTTTATTAAGTTCTTTGTGAAAAATAGTTGTCTTTAATTTTTCGTCAAATTCAGATGTAATTATTCGTGACGCTCTTTCGGTAAGCTGCAAACCGTTAAGTCCTTCTACAAAACTGCTTTCTGTTATTTGTTTTCGATTAAGCAAAGAAAAGATCAGACGATCCGCAATCAGCGGTTTGAAAATTTCCGAAACATCAAGTGCAAGAGAATATCGCCTTGTACCCGGCTGATGAAGATAGCTTATTGTAGGATTAAGTTGGGTTTTATAAATTTCCGCCAGAGTTTTTGTATATACAAGAGAATTGACATATGAAATAAGGCTGTTAATCATATTGTCGGCAGGATGATAAACTCTTTTATCAAATTCAATATTCTGATCAATAATTACATTCCACGCTTTGTAATATTCCTGACGAATATTGCCTTCAATTCCCATCAACTCTTCTATGGTTTCTACATCTGCAAGTTTTCTCCTCAAATTTTCAATAGCAGCCATTTGCTCTGACACATTCTTGCCTCTGCCGTTGTAGTATCTTAAGTTTCTGTAAATATTATAAGACGCAGCAACTATAAATTCTCTTGCTATTGATAATCTGTTTGAATAGTCGCCGTAAGCAAGCACTTGCTTAACCAAAAGCTGACCTGCAAGTTTTGTTTCCTTTGGGCAAAAACTTCCTATGTAAAATTGATAGTAATTGAAGAAATGTACAAGTATTCCGTATTTTGAAAATAAGTTCAGCAATTTAGATGTGACCGTTATTTCATTCATAATATAAATTTCTTTAATATTTTCTATCGGAAGATCTTTTACATTTCCGTCAATTGCAGTAAATCTTAATGTGTTGTCTTTTTGAGTTAAATTGCCTGACGAATATATGTAATAACTTTCCTGCATTTTATCACCTCAAATACAGCACAAATCATAGTAAGCACATGATTTGCAAATTCTTTTACTTTTAAATTTTGGCGGCAAAGCAGCCGATATAATTTTTACTATATCAGCTGCCGCACTTTCAAGCTCTCTTTCATCTTCTTCGCTAAGTTCAACATTAAGACTTTGCTTTAGCAAAGGATAATCAATTCTGCCTTTTATTCCCTCTACCCCACGCTTTTTCAGATAATAAAGATAGTATTTAAGTTGAGCAATACCCGCTTCCTCTATCTTTCTGCTTTTCTTTACCTCATGTAAAAGTTTATGCTCGGTAATAAAATCAATATTGATTGTGTTGTCGATCATAATATGTTTTTTCTTTTGCTTATAAGTGGTTTCATCTATAAGTTTTCCGATTTTGACATTTTCGTTTTCACTTTCCATTGCCAAACCGTTTGAAAAATACCACAGCTTTCTTTTACACACATAGTAATAATAAATATGCATACCCGAAATATTATTTTCGTCCATAATCATACCTCATATAAAATTATCAGGTTCTCCCTTATCATCAGATTTATCTTGCTTTTTGGTTTTCTTTTCCTTATCAAATCTGATGCCGCATTCGGAATCATAACTGCTGTTAATAACAGGTAATTCAGTATATGGCATTTTTAATTTTTTTATTTCGTAATCGTCAATTCTGAATTTAGGTACGGAAACCGTGAAGCCAAGTATTTCTTCGTTTGCTTTAAGTTTATCATCTCTTGAATAAGTATCTGATTTTAAAACTTCCAAAGCTTTTTCTATGGCACTCTCATTTTGATTATAAACATCAATCGGCACAGCGTCACTTCTGTCAATACTTCTTATTCCATCTTTTTTAAGAGAGAGATAATCGACATATTCTTTATAATATTTATAAATTTTACGATATTCTTGATAATATTTTGATTTTTCGATTTTTTCAACCGAAAGGTACTCATCTATAAGTTCTTTTTTAAGAACTTCAGAGATAATTCCGTCAACGCTTAAAATTGCCTGTTTTGACAACGAATGAATAGCATCGTCAACAAAACGATGTGCATTACCTTGAATTTCAGTAAATACAAAACAATTGTAAGATGAAAAGTCTTTATTACCCTTTCTGTTTACTCTGCCAAAGCGTTGGAACAGGGAAAATAAATCCGATAACTCGGTAATAAGAATATCAAAATCAATGTCAAGACTTGCTTCGACTACGGATGTTGAAATCCATATTTCAGGTATATTCATACTTTCGTTAGTTTTTTCAGAGGCTGCTAAAATCGCATTTTCTTTAGTTTTTCTGTCATTTTTTGTAAAATTGGAATGAAACAGATTTACACTTGCGTTAATATCCGAATTTTTTATTTCGGTGTACATCTTATTTGCAATATCAATCGAATTGCAAACGACAAGATATTTTTTTACTTTATCGCATATTGTATCATCAAATATTTTTATAATATCGTCAGACTGCAAGTTTTTTTCATATACTTTTACATTATGCCTTAGCTTTCCTTTATCAGAAAAATCGGATGTTTTTACATCTGTTCCGAGTATTTTTTCAATCTCATTTCTTACAAACGGAGGCAAAGTTGCGGTAATTACAGCCACCTTACCACCCAAAGTATGAATCATCTCAATTGCATAAATAATTGCAGCCAAAACATCAGGTGAATACATCTGTATCTCATCAATAATAAACTTTGAATATGACGCTACCGCAAGTTTGTATTCATAACCTGCATATTTCAATGCAAAGTCAAATATCTGATCAGGCGTACAAATTGTAATCGGAAGTGCAAGCTGTTTACTGCATTGTGCATACGCAAAATCATAATTTTTTCCGCTAATTATTGAATCTTCCAAATAATAGGATTTCATATCGGAGTGAACAAGTGCCACTCTTTCCTTGTAATTTTCTTGCGAATTATCTCCGCAAAGCTTTTTAATTCTTTCGTACATCGCATTGATAGCTGTTTTTAACGGCAAAACGAAAAAACATTTATTGTCCCCGCACCAAAGCAATCCCGCCTCGGTTTTGCCCATACCTGTAGGTGCGGTTACAATTAAATTCCTGTCGGTATTTTTAATGCAAAATTCTTGCAATTCATTGTAATGTATATTTCGGGTATTTTTCCAATTGTTTAAAGACTCAGTCAAAAAATCGTTGACCTTTTCGCAGTCAAGACCTGCACTTGCACTGTAATCGCATTTATGTAAAAGACCTTTTAATAAAACAGCGTATTGTTTTTCTTCATCAGAAAGTTCGGTTTCAAATAAAGCTTTGATTTTCTTAATATTTCTCTTCATTTTATTGTAAGAGTTTGTATCAAAGCCAAATTCAGCAAGGAATTTTTCTATAAGCTCACGGTTTTCTTTAAACACTGTAACAGGAGAGTCTTTGCTATAGTGATGATAAAGCACAGCAAAATATACACTTATAGGTTTTATACATTCTGATTTATCAATAAAAAAAGTCGAAAGTATACTGTGTGGAATTTCTTGTTCAGGTTGAAAATTTCCGCCTTTAGTAATTCTTTTTTGAAATTGAGAATTTGCCTTACCGTTATCATGTTTTAAACATGAAACAAGTAAATCAGAGTATAAATCATCAGATTTTATATAGCCGAGCTTATAGAGCAGTTTTGCCTGCTCTATAAGCTCATTTGAATGTTGTCCGATTGTTTTGTCGGGTTTTGCAAGTTTATCTTCTATATTCATTACAAATACCTCAAGCTAAAAACACTGAATATATACCGTTCTCGGTCTTGTCAAGCATTATGCCTTTACAACCGTTTTCAATATAGTTAAGTTGACAAAAAATAATAGGTACACGATTAAACACTCGTTTTCTCATACCGCCCTTTAACTGCACAGTTTTGTAATCCTTTGGCATTAAATATTTTGTACCGCCTGTGTATCCGCCTTCCGTTTTTGAAATTATATCCATATCGTCTTTATTAATTTTGAGATACTCGACAGGCATATAAACATCAAAATCAGCTTCTCCGTAATCGACATCTTCGTCAACATCAAAAAGCTCTGTTTCCGTACACTCAAGCACTTCTACAAAATCCTCTCCTCTGCCGATTGCAGTAAGATTTCCGATATTATCCATAATATCATTCATAGTATTTTCATCTGCAACTATATGAATGATAAGTTCAATATCGCAGAGAAGTTCATAATACTTAGGGCCTTTTGCAAGCGTTCTGAAATGGGAATACGGAATAGTATACTTTACCTTTTCGTACTCATCATACACAGCCTTTATATGCTTAATACGCTTATCAAATTCTTTTACTTCTTCGGCAGAAATATTTTCATCGGCTTTCATTTCTTTGAGCCGAGTTTTCATTTTATTAATGATTTTTTTATGCTTGTCGATTCTGCGTTTTGTACGCTTTAAAAAGCGGTATTCTTCAAGCAATTTTTTATTAATTACATTAATTGTAATGCCTTTTTCAAAGCTGTTTCCTTGAGCCTTTTGTGCAGTAGCCACAACCTGATATGCACTTGAAAGCATCTCGGGATTTTTCATTTTTACAAGCAAATTTCTGTCATCATTAAGACTGTTAAGAAAACAATCGTCCTTATACATTTTTGTTTTTAGAGAACCGTACTTTCCCTGTACGCTTACTTGCATAGGATGATAAGATGTATAACCGCAAGCCTTATGAAGTGCTCCGATAACAGTTGAATACGGCGGTAAAGGAAATGTCATACGGTTTTGTACAGTTTCTTCTTTTTTGTAATTTGCACTGTTTTGTTTTATATGAAGTCTAATTGCTTTCATATTAATTCCGCCTTACTCCGAAAAATACTCTTTAACCTGACCTCTGAGATTTTCAAAAAATTCTGTCATACTTACAGGATTAAGTTCTCTTACAATTTCGTCCTCGTTTGAAAGCTCGCCGTTACGCATAAGTGCACAACTGTAACCTTGAGCAAGTTTTTCCTTAATCGGCTCTATAATAAGTCTTTTGCCTGAAACAGAAACAGCATTTTCAAAAATATGTGTTTTTCTCGGTGAAAGACCGCCTACCACAAAAATCGGCTCTGCGTTATCAAGATTTCCCTTAACGACAAGTGAAAGATTTTCTACTGCGTCAATAAGAGCAATTACTCTTTCACACTTTTCGGCGTTATCTGCCTCTGCACCAAAGTTTTCGTCCTTGCCGATTTTTTCGAGGTCAATTGTAAGACTGTAAATTTTAGATGATTTGTCATATTCATATTGATAAGGCATAAGACCGCAATCCTTTGCATTGTTTTGAACATTTAAACCGTGTGCCATAGCATAATTGGTTGCAAGGTAAAGGTTATTGTGAAAACGGGCATCATTAATAAACGGCTCTGTAGCAACAGCGTCTGTAAGATAGAAAGAACTGTTACGGATGTATGTAACATCTTTTGTTGACATATATCCACCCTCAAGCGCACGGCAGGTTGCGGCATTTACATCTTCATTAACAAGTTTCTGCATTGCTCCGTCGATTGATGTCTGTAAATCATCATAAAAACCCGACTGAACACAGATAGCGTTTTTAAGGCTCTCACGACTTCTTGTAGCGTACTCTTTTCCGCCTCTGAATACCTTTTGTACACTTGAAATATTACCGAGGCTTTCGCCGTAGTTGCTTGTCATATTTGCGATTACAGTTAATGTTAATGCTTTATTTTTCATAATAAAATCTCCTTTTTATTAGTTATTTTTTGAGCTTACTTCAATTAATGCGCTTGCAAAAGCAAATGCAAGATCTTTATTTTCTTCCGCATTTTCAAGAAATGTATAGAAAAATGAAAATTCCATTCCGACATAAGCAGACAAACTAAGTATAATCTCTTTTGCTCTGTCGTAATCATGCGCGCAAAGAGCACTGATTATTTTTTGCTTATATGAATTAATTTTATTACTGCTTTTCATTTCAATTAGTTTTTTGGAAGTTAAAAATCCACAACTTTTTGCTGACTTAATTTCATCCATAATTTCATTTCCTTTCCAAGATACATTTATGTCTATTAGCATATCGGTTCTGCTTTTTATATAGCCTTTAACGGCATTATCATCAAAATAAAACTTAAGCATCATTAAAATTACATCGTCAAGCAACACATTGTTAAGACAACGCATATAAACTTCTTTCTCAAGATTAAACCAATAATCATCATTGATTTTTTTGACAAAGTTTAATGATTTCCCCGATAATTCTCTTAACTTTTTTAATCTTTCAAGTCGTACAAAGAATGTTTCGTAATAAGCCTTATCCTGTGATTTTGATATAATTTCAACATCATAGCTTATATAATCCTTTGAGTTTTGCAAAACAAGCATTAGTTTGTTTTTGTCGTCTTTATTTTCTGTATTGCTAAGTTGATTTGAAAAAGCATAGTTTGTTTGAGTTAAAGACTTAATAGAAAAATTGTTATTCACAAAATAAGTTTCTCTCATATCAGAATTTGAAAAAGCAAACGGTATAAAATCAAATTCTAAAATATCATTGTTCTCAAAACTTTCCTTTGAAAAACAAAAGCCGAGATTACTTGTTTTTCTGTCTTTGTCAACATTGTAGCCTCTAAGTCTGCAAGTGCTGTTATCTTCGGTAAAAATAAGTCGTTCATTGCAGTAATTCTTATAAAGGTTATTGCCGTTTTTAAAGATATTTTTTATAATTTCCGCCCTGTTTTCTTCAATGGTTGAAATAAAAATATCTTTATTTGTTCCATCAAATTTTATTTTGTCAAATAGCCCTTTAAGAACTGTTTTGCTCTTAACAAGGTCGTTTATCAATTTAATTTGTTCTTCACTGAATTCTTGACTTTCGAGAATGTTTAAAATATTTTTGTGAGTCATATATTTTTCAAAATAGTTCTCTGCAAACTCAAGATATTTTTCTTCTGTTATATCTTCACTTTTGTAAATTATACCGTCAAAGCCGTGGATATAATTATCGGGCTTTTCTTCAACATCATAGAGGACTTTGTAAACAATTCCAAAGTAATCAAAATATTTACATAAACCGACAACGGCTGCTGCAAACCTCCAATCGGTAGGCTGCAGCAAAGTGTCATAATCAAAGTAATCAATCTTTGTTTTCATTAATTCGGTTCACCTCCCTCCGATAAAAGCTCGGCAAAGCCAAATCCAGCGGATTTTCGTGAACCTATACCGCTTTTCAGCAGATAATTAATAACCGATTTATCGGCATTAATACTAAAACTGCCTAAACTGCATTCAATGTAGTTTTTGTAGTGATAAACCACTGTTTTTTTTGCGTTTAACGGTTTAATTTCAAAGTTTGAAATTAACTTCTCGTCAAAACCGCTTTCAACAAGCTGCTCTTTAATTACCTGTTTTGCAATCTCCGTAAAATCCGGATTAGCAACCGAAATATACTTATCCGAATTATTCTCGGCTTTATGTAATCTGATACACAAAGGGCTAAGCATTTTTACAACAGCGGATGATGAAGTAACATTTTTTTCCGGCACAAGATTAACACTGACAAGTTTCATTTCGTTGCCGAGTGGAGCGGGAATCGGCTTGTCCTTTTGCTTTATAAAAGCAGACATAAAAATACATCCCGTATTATAGTCAGCCGTTGAAAAAGTAATGCTTAGTTGATTTTTCCCGAGTTGAATTTCCGTTTTAGAAAACTTCGGCATAGGCAGATTCACCGCAAAAGTAAAATTTCTGCGTTCCGGTGTAAAATAATATTTTTCATAATATTCTTAACCCTCAAGTGATACATTTTCTGTCCTGTATTCTATTACAGGTTTTGCAGTTCCATCAACTGCTTCTTTTGTAATGATACATTTTGAAATATTATCATCTGATGGAATCTCATACATAACTTCATTCATTACTGACTCAAGAA
>OGOG01002511.1_pt1 | contig 15333 bp, 13 predicted proteins | sample 1552581 | NCBI WGS metagenome assembly OGOG01 (sample SAMEA2580152, study PRJEB22360) | human gut metagenome | biome: human gut; feature: human-associated habitat; material: faeces | place: Denmark | collected 2008/2010 | reverse complement strand
TCCAGTGCACGGGGGGGCCTCCCGCCTTGCCTGCCTCGGCGCTGGCCGATACGCTGGACACCATGGAGCAGCTGGGCGACAGTATCCACGCCGTCAGCGATGCCATGACCCAGCTGCTGGGCACCACCACCCTGAACGCCGACAAGAAGCTGGACGAGGGACGGCTGCAATTCAAGCTTGCCGCCGCCGAAGCGCGGGATGCTGCCGGAAAGCGCCCCTCTGCCCGTGAGACCATGGCTGCCATCCGCGCCAAGGCTGCCGAGGCTACCGAGGCTGCCCGCCGCGCCAGCGAGGACGCCCGCCTGAACGCTGCCGAAGCTGCCAACGCCGCCCGCCTTGCTGCCAAGGGCACTGCCGAGCGCGCCGCCGAGCTGCTGCAATTGGAACAGCTGGCCGCAGAGCTGCAGCAGCGCAGCGAGGAGATGCAGGCGCAGCTGCTGCGCACCCCCCGCATCGTGGACCCGCGCCGTATGCTGCGTGCCTACCCGAAGCTCCGGCACGGCAGCAAGCTGCGCAGTCTGCCCACATTGCGGGAGATGCTGCACCGCGCCGAACAGGAAAACAAGGACGACAACAAGAATACCAAATGACCCCGAATGCCGCACCGGCTCCGCCGTGTGTGGCATTTTTGTTGCACTTCGCTCGAATAATGTTGTTAAAAAGTGTGAAAAAACTATTTCAAAACGACTTAAACCGTGTTATACTGATTATAAAGTATACAAACCGACCGCAATCGGCTTATCCGTATTGAAACTATCCAAATTGTGAGGAATCGTTATGTCAGAGAAACGAAAGACCAAAACAGATGCCGCCGCACCGGCATCTGCTGCGTTGGGGCGGATCGACCGCAAGGACGCATTTTTACAGGCCCTGCATACATTCCTGACCGCGCATCAGGGAACAGAATGGGCTGTTGCCGCTGTGGATATCCAGCACTTCAAGCTTTATAACGAGCTTTACGGCACCGAAAAGGGCGATGCTCTGCTGGAAACCGTGGCAAACTGTCTGCTGGGTTACAGCAAGCAGACCGGCTATCCTGTGGGCTATTTTGGAAACGATGACTTTTTCCTGTGCCTGCCGGACGAAAAGGCCGAGCAGACCGCCGTGCTTGCCACGCTGCAGGCCTGCATGGCTGCCGGAAGGCAGGATGTCACCTTCTTTATGGTAATGGGCGTGTGCCCTGTGCAGGCAAACCCCGGTGCAGATGCCGCCACCCTGTGCAACTACGCGCAGATCGCCGGTGTGACGACCGACAGCGGCTACCTGCACCGCTTTGAGCCCACCATGCTCAACGAGCTGAAAGAACAGCAGCAGCTGCTGGGCGAGCTGGAGCGCGCACTGGATAACCACGAATTCTGCTTCTTTTTGCAGCCCAAGTGCAACAGCATCACCCGCGCCATCGTGGGCATGGAGGCGCTGGTGCGCTGGAACCACCCCACCCGGGGCTGTGTTCCTCCCGCCGAGTTTATGCCGCTGCTGGAGCGCACCGGCCTTGTAACAAGGCTGGACCAGTACATCTGGGAATCCGTCTGCCAGACCCTGCAGAAGTGGCAGGAGAGCGGCAGCAACCTTGTGCCGGTGTCGGTGAACGTTTCGGTGCAGGATATCCTCAATCTGGATGTGCCGCAGATCTTTGCAGATCTGGTGGAAAAATATAAGCTGGAGCCAAAGCTCCTGCTGGCCGAGATCACCGAGACCATGGTAGCCGAGGACACCCAGATGGTGGAAAGCGCCATTCAGGGCCTGCACCGCAAGGGCTTTGCGGTGATGATGGACGACTTCGGCAGCGGGTATTCCTCGCTGAATATGCTCAAGGATACCAACGTCGATGCCATCAAGCTGGACATGAAGCTCATCGACATGAATCAGGAGAACCGCAGCAAGGGCGTGCAGATCGTGGAGTCGGTGGTGGATATGGCACACCGGCTGAACCTGCCCATCATCGCCGAGGGTGTGGAGACCCCGGAACAGGTGTCCATGCTGCAGGCCGCAGACTGCCTGTACTCGCAGGGCTACTACTTCTTCAAGCCCATGCCGGTGGAAAACGCCGAAAAACTGCTGGCAGATCCCACCAATCAGGATTACTGGGATCTGCGCCGCGACCTGATGCGCCGCGACCGCCGGGTGGAGAACCCGGGCACCGAAAAGACCGCGCTGGCCTTGCAGGCCTACCAGATCTTTACCGACAACGTGCTGGAGATCTCGCTGCTGAACCTTGCCACCGGTGCGTACCGGGTGATCAAGCGGGACGCCCGCCTGCTGGGTGCAGATCTGGAAAAGGAAGAGGATTTTGTCAACTACTGCGACCGCCTGGTGAACGAGAAGATCGTGCACGAAGAGGACGCAGACCTGTTTTTGGAGCAGACCGATCTGGAGGCCTTGCGCTCTGTGCTGTACCACGCCACCGCGCCGGAGTTCTACCGCTACCGCGAGAATGTGTCCGGCCAGTATATCTGGGTCACCACAGAGGTGCTGCCCTGCCGGGGCTGCTGCGCCCAGAACCCGTGGGCGACCGTGCTGGTGCGCAACGACGCACAGGCCGACCAGCTCAGCGAGGAGCTGGACTTCTCTTACAGCCACGATACCTTGACCGGCCTTGCCAACCGCAGCCGGTACGAGGCCGACCTGCGGGAGCTGCCCAACAGCGGGTACGAATCCGTGGTGTGCACCTACATTGATGTGGTGGGGATGCACGAGGTAAACGAGCATCTGGGTCACCGCAGCGGCGACACCCTGCTGTGCTGCTTGGCAAATGCCGCCCGCAAGTTCTTTGCTACCAGCCGGGTGTACCGCATCGGCAGCGATGAATTTGTCATCCTGACCCCCAACGAGCCGCCTTACAGCGTGTGGAGCACTGCGGACCGGATGCGCGCCTTTCTGAAGGAAAAGGACTACGCCATCTCGGTAGGCATCCAGCAGACTACCGACCTGCGCCATCTGGACGAGGCTGTGGCCAAGGCCGAGGCTGCCATGCGGCAGGACCGGCAGGCCTACTACGACCACAACGGCCGCGCCCGCCAGCTGGAAGGCCTGAACGAAAAGATGGAGCGCACCTTGCAGGAAAAGCGGGATGCCGAGCACTTTTTAAAGGTGCTTGCCCCCAAGTACAAGACAGTGATCGTGGTGGACTTGCAGGAGGACACCGTGCGCCCCGTTATTGTGCCGGACGACTTCCAGTCCGTTCTGGACACCTGCGGCGGCTCTTTCCGCGCTGCGTTGACCAACTACCGCGACAAGCTGGTAGCGCCCGAGGACAGAGAAAACTTTGCAAAGTTGTTCGATTTCGGCTTTGTGCGCAGCACCGTGTTCAGCAGCAACCTGCTGGAGCACCGCTACCGCAAGACGGATGGCCGCAGCTTCTGCATCCGTGTGACCCCCTACTCCCGCAGCGGCTCCCACATCAACGAGGTGCTGTGGATCTTCGCGGATGAAGAGGTAGAGTAAAAAGTGTTTAAAAAACGATCCTCACGGCTTTCGGCCGTGAGGATCGTTTTTTCATGAATGCCCGCCGTCTTGCAAAAGCGCAGGGATGTGCTATAATAGAAATCACTTATTCCATACAATCTATGTGGGTATATGGGCGGCCGCCCGCTGTTCCCACAAAGCAAGGAGCTTTTTTATGCAGCATCTGTCCCGAGCCGTTTCCCCCGCCCTGCCGCACCCCTGCCTGCGGGCGCTGCGGGCGGCTTTTCCGCAGACCATCCCGGTGCTGGCGGGCTATTTTGTGCTGGGGCTGGGCTACGGCATCTATGTGCAGTCCTTGGGGCTGCCGGTGTGGATGCCCATGCTCATGGGCACTGTCGTGTACGGCGGCTCGCTGGAATTCGTGCTGGCAAGTCTGCTGCTGGGCGCGTTCTCGCCGCTGTCGGCCTTTCTGATGGCGCTGATGATCCAGGCGCGGCACCTGTTCTACGGCCTTGCCATGCTGGAGCGCTACAAGGGCTACGGCTGGCGCAGCTTTTACATGATCTTTGCCATGAGCGACGAGACCTTTTCCATCACCTGCTCGGCAACGCCGCCGGAAGGGGTGGACAAGGGCTGGTTCATGTTCTTCATCACCCTGCTGGATCAGCTTTACTGGGTGGGCAGCGCCGGGCTTGGGGCTGCGCTGGGCACGGTGCTGCCCTTCAGCACCGAGGGCGTGGATTTTGTCATGACCGCAATGTTCACGGTCATCTTCCTGAACCAGTGGGAAAAAGATAAGCAGCACGGCAGTGCCCTGATCGGGCTTGCCGTGCCGCTGGTGTGTCTGATGGTATTTGGCTCCGGCAGCTTTCTGCTGCCGTCCATGGGCGGCATTCTGGTGCTGCTGCTGGCTTTGCGCCGTCCGATGGAAAAAGCAGCCGGGGAGGTAGAGGAATGACAGCAGTTCAGATGGGGCTTACCATTGCGGTGTGCACCGCCGCCACCATGCTTACCCGTTTTTTGCCGTTTCTGATCTTTTCCAGCAAGGAGCAGCAGCCGCCGGAGGTGGTGCGGTATCTGGGGCGGGCGCTGCCCGCCGCCATCTTCGGGATGCTCATCGTCTATTGCCTGAAGGGCGTCACCCCGTTCTCCGGCAGCCACGGCATCCCGGAAGCGCTTGCGCTGCTGGCGACCATCGCGCTGCACAAGTGGAAGCACCAGACCCTGCTCAGCGTAGCCGGGGGCACCCTTTGCTATGTACTGCTGGTGCAGCTGGTGTTCTGAGCAGTGATGCTCAGTGGTAGAAGGTGTCAAAGTTCACCTGACGGTAGAACCGCTGCTGCAGCTGGTCAAAGCTTTCGCAGTTCTGCGCCAGCAGCCACATACTTTTGGTCACTACGGCCTCGATGGTCATATCGTGGGCCTCTAAGAAGCGGAAGCGGTTGCGCACCCGCTTGCCCACCTCGTACACGCCCACGTCGCTGCCCTCGTAGGTGACCTGCGTGGTCATGATGAGCACCTTGTGGGTGGTCTCGTAGTCGCCCAGCCCGGCGGCAAAGGCGTCCATCAGCTGCTGCGGGATGCCGCCCACGCCAAAGCTTTCCACGATGACGCAGTCGTACAGGCGGAAGATCTCCGGGATGAGCGCCGGGGACATGCCCGGGGTCAGCTTGAGCAGGAACACCCGGCTGTCCAGCGTGCGGCTGAACTCCACCGGGCCGGTGGGCCACGGCGAGGGAATGTACCGCACCAGCCGGTCGCCCTGCACCAGCGCCAGATCCGGGAAGTTGACCGAGGCAAAGGCGTCGTAGCTGATGGTCTTGTTCTTCTTGGCGCGGGTGCCCGCGATGACGTGCCCGCCAAACACCACCATCACGCCCCGGCTGCCCGGGTCGATGGCGCAGACCACACTATCCCGCAGGTTTTTCTTGGCATCCGTGATCTCGTTGGAGATGGGCTGCTGCGCGCCGGTGAGGATGATGGGCTTATCTGCGTTCTGGATGAGATAAGAGAGCGCCGCCGCAGAGTAGGCCAGCGTATCCGTGCCGTGGCAGATGATAAAGCCGTCGTACAAGGCGTAGTTTTCCTGAATGGCGCGTGCCATCATGAGCCAGTGCTCCTGCCCGAGGTCGGTACTGTCGATGCTGCACAGCGCCAGCGTTTCCGGGCAGCACAGCTCCTTCAATTCCGGCAGATGCGCAAGCAGCTCATCGCTGGAAAGCACGGGTTTTAACCCCTGCTGGGTGCGCACGCTGGCAATGGTGCCGCCGGTGGTGATAAAAAGCAGACGTTGTTTGGACATAAAGCAAAAGCCCCCTGTGGCAGTAATTTCAACATGACAACAGTATAGCACACGCCCCGGAGCTTGAACAGTGCCCGCCGCCCAAAAAGTTTTTGCGACCCGGTCACAGAAATCTGCGCGGCTCTGGTGTATAATAAGGGAAAAGAACCATGCAAAGGAGCAACACCATGTCCAACATCGTCATCGTAGGTTCCGGCCCGGCGGGGGTGTCCGCTGCCCTGTTTGCCGTGCGCGCCGGGGTGCAGACCACCGTGCTGACCAAGGGCTCCGGGGCGCTGGCGCGCGCCGAAAAGATCGAAAATTATTACGGCTTCGCCCAGCCGGTCTCCGGGCCGGAGCTGGAACGCCGCAGCATCGAGAACGCCCGGCGGCTGGGGGTGCAGTTCGTGCAGACCGAGGCCGTGGGGCTGACATGGACCGACCGCCTGACCGTGGAAACGCTGGCAGGCGCGTACCCGGCAGACGCGGTCATTCTGGCAACGGGTGCTTCCCGCGCGGTGCCCCGCATCCCGGGGCTGACCGGGCTGGAAGGCCACGGCGTAAGCTGGTGCGCAGCCTGCGACGCCTTTTTCTACCGCGGAAAGGATGTGGCGGTGCTGGGCAGCGGCGAGTACGCCCTGCATGAGGTGCAGGCGCTTTTGCCGGTGGTAAAAAGCGTCACTCTGCTGACGAACGGCGCAGCCCTGACCGCAGACTTCCCGCCCGAGGTGAGCGTCTGCACCCAAAAGGTGGAGGCCATTTTGGGCGAGCAGACTGTCACCGGCGTGCAGCTGGCGGACGGCGCGGTGCGGGAGGTATCCGGCGTATTTGTGGCGCTGGGCGTGGCGGGCAGCACCGCACTTGCCCGTAAGCTGGGTGCTGCCGTAGAGGGCAGCCGCATCGTGGTGGACGACAAAATGCAGACCACTGTGCCCGGCCTGTACGCCGCCGGGGACTGCACCGGCGGGCTGTTGCAGGTGGCAAAGGCGGTCTATGAGGGCGCACTGGCGGGCACGGAAGCCGCCAAGGCGCTGCGAAAGGGGTGAATCGCATGGTTGAAACATCTCCGCACGCCCGGTGCCTTGCCTGTGCGTTTCCGTTCTGGGAGCAGCTGACCCCGGAAGAGCAGGAGCGGCTGTGCCGCTTTACCCGCCCGGTGCACTACGCCAAAGGCGCCCGGGTGCACAGCCCGCTGGAAAGCTGTGTGGGCATCCTTTTGCTGCGCAGCGGGCAGCTGCGCTCCTATCTGCTATCCGAGGACGGCAGGGATGTGACGCTGTACCGCCTGTTCGGCGGGGAAGTGTGCATCCTGTCTGCCTCCTGCGTGATGGACGCGGTGAACATCGACCTCTACATCGACGCGGAGGAGGACACCGAAGCGCTGTGCATCAGCGCGGGCATCTTCCGGCAGCTGATGCAGGAAAACGTCTATGTGCGCTGCTACGCCTATCAGATGACGGCAGAGCGCTTTTCCGATACCATGTGGACAATGCAGCAGATTCTGTTCATGAGCGCCGACCGGCGGCTGGCCATTTTTCTGACCGATGAGCTTGCCAAGACCGGCGGCGCGGACCTCCGCATGACCCACGACCAGATGGCAAAGTACATGGGCTCTGCCCGTGAGGTGGTGAGCCGGATGCTCAAATACTTTGCGCAGGAGGGCTGGGTGCGACTGTATCGCGGCGGCGTGCAGGTGCTGGATAAGAAAAAGCTGCAAGCGCTGGCAAGGGGAGAATAAGAGTAAAAAACAACACCGGAGCGTCCAAAGATGCTCCGGTGTTGTTCAGTTTATCTTCAGGAGATCGCGTCCACGTCCCACTTCATGCGGACGGCATCAGCGCCGTCCAGCTTGATGTGCAGCGCACCGGCGTTGTCCAGTACCTGCTCCGGCTTGCGGGCACCGCACAGAACGTGCAGCCCCGGGATCATGCGGGCGGTCATGGCGATGACCAGCTGCGCCATGGTGCAGTCGTACTTCTCGGTCAGATCGTCCCACTTTGCCAGCAGTTCCAGCGCCTGTGCCCGGCGGGTGGGCTGGAAGCAGGGGTTCGTGTTGCGGGTGCTGCCCTCCGGGTAGGTGGTGTCCATGGTCACCTTGCCGGTCAGAAGCCCCTGCTCCAGCGGGGAGTAGGCCTGTACCGAAACGCCCAGCTCCTTGCAGGTGGGCAGCAGCTGCTTTTCAATGCGGCGGGTCAGCAGGCTGTACTTTTCCTGAATGACGTCCAGCTGGCCGTAGCGGCAGTAGCCCCGGATGATATCGGAGGTGACGTTGGAAGCACCGATGGCGCGGATCTTGCCCTGCTCTTTCAGCTTCATCATGGCTTCCATGGTCTCTTCCAGCGGGTACACGCCGAAGTCCGGGCTCTGCCAGTGGGTGTACAGCACGTCCAGATGGTCGGTGTGCAGACGGCGCAGGCTGTCCTCCACGTCCTCAATGATGCTCTTGGCGGAGAGGTCGCGGTACACCTGTACCCCGTCCACAACCTTGTGCAGAATGGGAGACTCGTGCCGCCACTCCAGGCCGCACTTGGTGGAAAGCACCACCTTGTCGCGGTCGATGTGCTTCATGGCTTCACCCACCACTTCCTCGCTGTGGTACAGCCCGTAGATGGGTGCAGTGTCGATCCACTGGATGCCCTGCTCCACGGCAGTCTGGATGGCCTTTACGGACAGTGCGTCGTCGTTATCGCCCCACCATGCACCGCCGCCGATGGCCCATGTACCCATGCCCAGAAACGGCACGGAAATGCCGCTTTTGCCAATATTGATGTTCTGCATATACTTTACCCTCCATGCCAGCAGTGTTCCCCGCAATGGGAACCCTCATTCTGATGTCTGGCATTCTATGTTGTATTCTTGGTTGCTATATAAAAAAGGCTGCGGAGCGCAGATGCACTCCGCAGCGCTCTTTTATCAGATGTTGCCGAACTCGCTCAGCTGCAAGCTCTCGTTGTGGGTCTCGGCCCAGCGCACCGCCCAGTCGGAGGTGAACAGCAGCAGACGGTTGCCCTTCATGTCCTCCACAGCCTTGGTGTCGCTGGTCAGGTCCAGATCCCGCAGATTGTAGGTGTCGGGGTCGTTCTGCACCCAGCGCAGCTGCTCAAAGGGCAGCTGCTGCATCCGGATCTCCACGTTGTACTCGGTGTTCAGGCGGTACTCCAGCACTTCCAGCTGCAGCACGCCGACCACGCCGACCACCACTTCTTCCATGCCGCCGCCCACTTCGCGGAAGATCTGGATGGCGCCTTCCTGCGCGATCTGCTCCATACCCTTCACGAACTGCTTGCGCTTCATGGTGTCCTTCTGCTCAATGCGGGCAAAGTGCTCCGGGGAGAAGGTGGGGATGCCCGCGAACTGGACCTTCTTTTTGCCGGTGCACAGGGTGTCGCCGATGGAGAAGATGCCCGGGTCGAACAGGCCGATGATGTCGCCGGCGTAGGCCTCGTCCACGATGGCGCGGTCCTGCGCCATCAGCTGGGTGCCGGTGGCCAGCTTGATGTTTTTGCCCTCCTGCACATGGTAGGCTTCCATGCCGCGCTCGAACTTGCCGGAGCAGATGCGCATAAAGGCAATACGGTCGCGGTGGGCCTTGTTCATGTTGGCCTGAATTTTAAAGATGAAAGCGGAGAACTCGTCCCGGCAGGGGTCCACCGGCTCGCCGGTCAGGCTGTCCACGCGAGCCAGCGGGGCGGAGGTGAGCCGCAGGAAGTTTTCAAGGAAGGGCTCCACGCCGAAGTTGGTCAATGCAGAGCCGAAGAACACGGGGCTCAGCTCACCGCGCAGCACCTTGTCCAGATCAAACTCCTCGGCAGCGCCGTCCAGCAGCTCGATCTCGTCCACCAGCTGCTGGTGCAAATAGGGGGTCAGCAGCTCGTCCAGTGCGGGGTCGCCCAGCTCGGCCTCGGTCTCGCTGACCTTCTTCACGCCGTTGGCGCGGCCATCGCTGGAAAAAGCCAGCACCTTGCGCGCGTTGCGGTCGAACACGCCCTTGAACTCCTTGCCGCAGCCGATGGGCCAGTTCATGGGGTAGGTCTTGATGCCCAGAATTTCCTCGATGTTCTCCATCAGCTCAAAGGGGTCGCGGGCTTCGCGGTCCATCTTGTTGATGAAGGTAAAAATGGGGATGTGGCGCAGGGTGCACACCTTGAACAGCTTGATGGTCTGCGCCTCAACGCCCTTTGCGGCGTCGATGACCATGACGGCAGAGTCTGCCGCCATCAGGGTGCGGTAGGTATCCTCCGAGAAGTCCTGATGGCCGGGGGTGTCCAGAATGTTCACGCACTTACCGGCGTAGTTGAACTGCAGCACCGAAGAGGTGACCGAGATACCACGCTGCTTTTCAATGTCCATCCAGTCGGACACGGCGTGCTTGGCGCTCTGCTTGCCCTTGACGGAACCAGCCTGATTGATGGCTCCACCGTACAGCAGCAGCTTTTCGGTAAGGGTGGTCTTACCTGCGTCGGGGTGGCTGATGATGGCGAACGTCCTGCGGCGTTCGATCTCTTCACGATTTGTCATAGATGATATTTCTCCTGAAATGGATGGAACTTCTTCCGGCATCACTGTGCGATGCCGGAAGAAGCATTTTTACACATACACACCTTATTCTATACGAAAACGCGTGATAATGCAAGGGTTTTCGTTATTTTTTCAGGATCAGGCAGGGCAGAGGGGCAGTTTCGGCCCAATTGGCAAAATCACACACCAGAACGGTGAAACTTTTCAGTGGAAGTGCGCGCAGAAAACGCAGCACCGCCTGTTTTTCGTCCGAGCCGATGACCGCCCCGCTGTACAGGATGGCGCTCACGATGCCGCCGGGGCGCACCGCCTGCAGCGCCGCCTGCAAGGCGGGGATGCTGCTCTGCGCGGTGGAGAATACCGCATGGTCCGCCCCCGGCAGCCAGCCAAAGTTGAACATGACTGCATCGGCAGTGCCGGGCTGCACATACTGTAATAAGTCGGCGTGGCTGCCGCAGACAAGGCTGTACCGGTCGGCGGGCACATTTGCCTGTTCCAGCCGGGTGCGGGTGGAGCGGATGGCTTCGGGCTGCACGTCAAAAGCCAGTACCCGCCCGGCGGGGGCGGGCAGATTGCACAGAAAGGCGGTGTCGCCGCCGTTGCCGCAGGTGGCATCCACGCACAGCTGCGGGGGCACCAGCCGGGCTGCTAAAAAGTCCTGCACAAATTTTACTGCCGTTAAGTCCGGGGTGCGGCGGCGCACCAGCTGCCCGCCCTCGGCGGCAAAGCCGAATTTGCCCCAGAAAGCAAGCTCAGCGGCGTTTTCCGGCAGCGGGGCGGTAAAAACCGTGGCGGCTTCCCGGTCATAGCCGCCAAAGCTGCGCAATACTTCTTTTAACAGGTAGGAGCCGTAGCCCTTGCGCCGCCACCGGGGCAGGATGCACAGGGCGGCAAGCTGTGCGCCCTTGGGGGCGGGAGAAAGGCGGCACTCTCCGATGCAGTCCTTTTCTTTATACAGGGCAAACCCCTGCTCAGTGCGGTGCAGTTCCATAAAAAGCTCCTCCTTGACGGGCCAATGTTCTTCCCTTACAATAGCAAGCGGAAACGCTGCTGTCAAGGGCGGAAAAACAGGACCGCATTTCACATATTCTTCACGGCGCAAGCGATTCATTTTCACATTTGACAGTTACAATAGGGACAGTTCAAAGGAACAGATGTCCCTGCGGACCGGCCTTTGAGGGAAGGATGTAGTAACATGGAAAACGAGAACAAGTGGGAATACGATTATTCCGCTTCCAATAACGAGACCGGCTACCCCAACGTGGGCAGCAGCGGCATGAACACGGCAAACCAGTATAACGAGCCGGAAGCGCAGCCTGTGCGCCCGGCCGATACCGCCCCGGCAGATGGCGGCAGCGTGCCGCCCACCCCGCCGGAGCAGCCGCAGTACAGCGCCCCGGCGCAGCCGGAAAAGCCCCGCCGCAAGAAGTTCAACGGCAAAAAGCTGGCACGCAGCGCCGTGGCGCTGGTGCTGGCAGCAGCCATGGGCTTTGCGGGCGGCTTTGTGGGTGCCAAATACGGCGGCGGCAGCAAGGTGGTCATCCAGCAGGTGGAGCGCCCGGCCAGCTCTGACAGCAGCACCGACAGCACCGGCAATTCCATCAGTGCCACCAGCGGCACCGGCCTGAGCACCGCACAGGTGGCCGAGATGGTCAGCCCCAGTGTGGTGGTCATCACCACTGAGCAGGTGGTCTACTCCCAGTGGTCGTGGTACGGCCAGAGCCAGGTGGAGAGCGGCGCCGGCAGCGGCGTCATCATCAGCTCGGACGGCTATATCCTCACCTGCGCCCATGTGGTGAGCGGCGCTTCCAACATCACCGTGAGCATCGGCGACAAGGATTACCCCGCTACGCTGGTGGGCGAGGATACCACCAGTGATATCGCCGTGGTAAAGGTGGACGCTACCGGCCTGACCCCTGCCACTGTGGGCAACAGCGACAACCTGAAGGTGGGCGAAAGCGTCATGGCCGTGGGCAACCCCTTGGGTGAGCTGGGCGGCACCGTGACCAGCGGCATTGTCAGCGCCCTGAACCGCAGCGTCAGCATTCAGGGTTCCAGCTCTGTCAACACCATGTCCCTGATCCAGATGGATGCCTCCGTCAGCCCCGGCAACTCCGGCGGCGGCCTGTTCAACATGAACGGCGAGCTGGTGGGCATCGTCAATGCAAAGTCCTCCGACAGCGATGCCGAGGGTCTGGGCTTTGCCATCCCGGTAAATGACGCCGTGAAGGTGGCGCAGGAGCTGCTGGAAAACGGCTATGTGACCGGCCGTCCCTATCTGGGCATCAGCTACTATGCCGTGACCGACGCCCAGACTGCCGCCCAGCTGGGCGTGAACGCCTACGGTGTCTACATCGTGGAGGTGGTCAAGGGCGGCCCTGCCGACAAGGCGGGCCTGCAGGCCGGTGACCGCATCGTGAGCGTAGACGGCAGCGAGGTTGCCACCCAGAGCGATCTTGGCACCCTGATGCAGAACCACAAGGCCGGTGACACCATCGAGATCACCGTCGCACGCGGCGGTCAGATGCAGACTGTTACCGTCACCCTTGGCGAAAAGGGTGCAGAGAATAGCTGAAAAACAGTATAAAACAAGGGTCTTCCGATTTTTGCCGGAAGACCCTTGTTTTGTTTAAAAAAATATAAGGGACGAAGTGGTTTGTAGCAATGTCCGCTGGAAACTGGAACTTGTCGGGGCAAGGCCCCTCCATGTTCCGCTTCGCTCCACAAACGCGAACTTTTACTGATAGCCATGACAGATGGTGCTGGAATCAATCGGAATATCATATTCCTCTCCATGCCAAGGGTTCTCTGCATCTGTGCACGATAAGCAAGCATCATACACGCGGAGGCTCAGCGGGTAAATATAATCTTCCCCATAGAGATAATGGATGCACTTCTGTGCATTCCGGTCTCCTTTTTGGATCGCTGCACTTGCAAGCGTTACCTGAAGATTTGTCCCGCCGCAGATCGGGCACTGTGCAGTCTGCGGCACCGGAGCCAGTTTTTCCAATTCTTCCTGCGGGGTGAGCGCTTTGCTCTTTTTTACAGGTGCTTGCGTTGTCTGGACAGTTTCCGGTGCAGAACTGGCGGAGGCATCGCTGCTGGTTTCCGACCGGTTACAACCACACAGAAGCAACATAAAAGAAACAAGCAAACATACAAATATTTGTATGTTTAGCGCAGCAAAAACTCGTTTCATGGTTAAGCCTCCTTTTTTTTTGAACAGAATATAAAGGCTGGTCGACCTGTCCTGTATTAAAAATAGCAGGACTATTTATATTTGTCAAGTATATTATTTGGCGAATAGTATTTACAACAAATAAGTTTGTAGATATAATCAAAATACCAATACCGGAATTGGAGAAAATGCCATGGGGGTCTCTGAAAATTTAAAGCGCGGCGTGACCGAGATCGTTCTGCTTGCTCTTTTAAGCCAACAGGATATGTATGGCTATGAGATGGCACAGGCGATGCGGGAACGAAGCCACGAAAAGTTTACACTGCTGGAAACGTCGATGTATCCGACCCTGTACCGATTGCAGGACAACGGGTACATTTCGGCTCGGGAAGAGCTGGTGGGCAAACGCCGCAAGCGTACTTACTACCATCTGGAACCTGCCGGGCGGGCATATTTCCAAAAGATCTTTGCGGAGTATATGACAGTTCAGCAGGGCGTGCAGGAAATTCTGGCCAGCTGCCAGAAAGAGGTGACCGATATTGTACAGTGAGAAGGAACAGGCAGAGCAGAAGCTTTGCCGCCGCTATTGCCGGGAGCTGCGCCGTGCACTGGTTTGTGTGCCGGAGCTGCGGGAACGAACGCTGGCGCAGATAACGGAATCTGTTGAGGAGTATCTGGACGAGCATCCCACAGCGGATTATCAGGAACTTGTACGGGTATTTGGCACACCTGTGCAGGCCGCCGAAAATGTGCTGAACGAGATGGATGCAAAGCAGGTGCAGCAGCTCCTGAAAAAGTATCAGTGGCGCAGGGTGCTGGCAATCGTTCTGGCAGGGCTTCTTATAGCCTGTGCAATTTGTCTGATCGCGTATGGAGTGTTCTATCTGTATAGACACTTCTTTGTAGTCTCCTACATTTGGGAAGGCCCTGCGGTTGAGATAGATGGTCCGTTGCCGCCTACAATGGCAAAATAATGTACGGTCTGAATTTAAAAGGGGCTGTTGCACATCGTTTTAGTCGAAAGTGCAACAGCCCCTTTTGGGGTTGCAGGGATACCCCTTCCGTCTTGCCGCTTCGCGTCAAGCCACCTTCCCCAAGGGGACGGCTTTTGTGCTGACGGGGAACTTTGCGGCATCGCCATAAGGCGTCCCCTTGGGGGAGCTGTCAAAGCCGTCAGGCTTTGACTGAGGGGGTTCCCTCCACGACCCCTCCCGTGAAAAAGTAAATCGGGAAAATCCGCAGATTTTCCCGATTTACAAATTACAAATAATTTTTCCGCTGATGATGCGCAGAGCAACGCGGCGCGCATTCAAATCGTCTTACACCGCACCAAAAATAGTGGCGCTATACGGCGCAAGGGTGGTTTTGTTTGTAAAAACGCGGCTTGCCCCCCGCCACAGGCTGGAAGAGGTGCCATCGCTCAGCAGCTTCCACTGCCCGGCGGGCAGTGAGACGGTGCAGGCGGTGTCGGTGGGATTATAAAAGACGCACAAAGCGCTCCATGCTGCGCCGTCGCCCCAGACGGCGGGCAGCATCCAGCCCACCAGCGGCTGCTCCAGCGCAAAGAACTGCAAAGCCTCCGGGGCGTGACGGTCGGTGCTGCCCAGCCGGGGAAAGGCTGCCCGCAGCGCCAGAAGCCCCCGGTAGTAGTCCACGAGGGCGTGGTACTGCTCGGCGCGGTTCCAGTCCAGCCGGTTCAGGGCGGGAGAAGAGCGGTAACTGTTGCCTACCCCCTTTTTGGTGCGGGCGAACTCCTCGCCCGCCTGCATGAAGGGCAGGCCGAAGCTGGTCAGGTAGATGCCCGCCGCCAGCCGGTTCTGCGCCAGTGCCACGGTGTCCCGGGCGGTGAACTCCGGTTTTTCGTAGCGGACGCAGAGCAGCTTGTCCCACAGGGTAAAGTTGTCGTGGGCGGAAACATAGCTCACGATCTGGCTGGGCGCGTGGGGCGGCA
>OGOG01002505.1_pt1 | contig 15365 bp, 11 predicted proteins | sample 1552581 | NCBI WGS metagenome assembly OGOG01 (sample SAMEA2580152, study PRJEB22360) | human gut metagenome | biome: human gut; feature: human-associated habitat; material: faeces | place: Denmark | collected 2008/2010 | reverse complement strand
GCGCTCGTGTGGGCCTTTGAAGATGGTGATGACGTCGGGAATGTCGTCGTCGTAGCCGTTGGCCCGTTCCACGATGGACAGCCCGTCGAACAGCCCGAGAAGGTCGTCGAATTCGTCCTCGTCGTCCTCCGCCTCGTATTCGCCGCCTGCGTCTTCCGCTGCTGCGTCGTCTTTTGCATCGCGTTCCGCAGGCGTATACGATTCGGGGCCATCTTCGTCTTCGACAAACGCTGGTTCGATGTCCCATTCCTCGTCATAGCCCACATGGTAGGCGCTTGGCTCTTCTTCCCATACGATGGCCACGTTGTTCAGCGCTTCCATGAACTGCTCGGGCATCGCATCAAGGGCCTCGGCGATGGCGGTTTCGAATTCCTCATCGGTCATGCGGTACATAGCTGCTCCTTCTGGATGCGAATGCTGAACACCCATTCTATCCCATCGAGGTTGCGGCGAACCGTAGCCCGAGGCGTGTTTTTGTCACGACGCAGCAAGCATCGCGTCATTATCCTGCCTCAGGCTATGGTGTATCGTGTGGTTAACATATCGATTTCTAGCATATCGCCTGGTCGTAGCCCCGGAGCGATTTGTTGTATTAGGATAACACCGTAGCCAGACAAGGAAAAATGCCTGGCTCTTCGAACCAGGGTGGCAAAAACTTGTTTCTGGCTACGGTTGCCGCTTTTCTTTTGCGCCTTTTGCGAGAGGTGGAGGCTGAACGTCGGGCGTCGTTGAAGTATTTGTGCGAAACACGGCGCGGCGAGGGGGTTTGTGTTACCATTGCCCGCGCATTCAAAGGCGCGCGGAGGGTCCGGGCGCACTGCTCGTCGGAAACGAGACGACGGCGGGCGATTACCGATAAGGCAAGGCGACCCCTTGCCCGACCTTATGGAGGAATTGCATGAAGATTCTGGGCATGGGAGTTCCCGAGCTCCTTATTATCCTGGTCGTTATCCTGCTCATTTTTGGCCCGAAGAATCTGCCCAAACTCGGCAGTGCGCTCGGCAAGACGGTGAAGAACCTGCGCGAGGGCATGGGCGCCGGCGAAAAGGACGTCGAGGAAGCCGCCGACGACGAGGAAGTCGTCGAAGTGGTGGAAGAGGTCGTGGAAGAGCCTGCTGCCGCTCCGAAGAAGACGGTGAAGAAGGTCGTCAAGAAGAAGGCCGAGTAACCTCGCTCCTTCGACAAAATCAGGTAAGAACGGTGGTGCGCCCGCTGCGTTAGGCGGGCGCACCACCGATGTATAAGAGAGAAAACAGGAATCATCATGGCTAACGACAACTACGTGCTGACCGAAGAAGGCAAGAAGAAGCTCGAGGAGGAGCTGCACTACCTCGAGAACGAGAAGCGCGCCGAAATCGGCGAGCGCATCAAGGTCGCTCGCGAGTTCGGCGACATCTCCGAGAACTCCGAGTACGACGACGCCAAAAACGAGCAGGGCATGATGGAGGCGCGCATCGCCGAGATCAGCCGCATCCTCTCCGAGGCCACCGTCGTGAACGCGCCGAAGCGCTCGAGCAAGGTGAACATCGGTTCCACGGTGACCGTGGACATGAACGGCCGCGAGCGCGTGTTCACCATCGTGGGCGGCGCCGAGTCCGACGCCCACGAGGGCAAGATCTCCAACGAGTCGCCGGTGGGTCAGGCGCTGCTCGGCTGCAAGAAGGGCGACGAAGTGACGACGACCGGCCCCACCGGCCGCGACATCAAGCTGACCGTTATCAAGATCGAGCACTAGGAGACCGGAATGGCCGAAGCGGTAGAAATCATCGAAGACGATCCCATTGAGGTGCGCCGCGCCAAGCGCGAGGCGCTAATTGCCGCGGGCATCGATCCCTATGGGCACTCGGTCAAGCGCAGCCATACGGTGGGCGAGCTGAACGAGAAGTACGCGCACTTGGAGGACGGCGAGTCCACCGAGGATGAGGTGCTCATCGCCGGCCGTGTCATGGCCAAGCGCGTCCAGGGCAAGATCGCGTTTCTGGAGCTGCGCGAGTCCGGCTGCGACATTCAGCTGTTCTGCCGCATCAATGCGCTTGGCGAGGAGGCCTTCGCGGCGCTGTGCGATTTGGACGTGGGCGACTGGATTGCCGTGCATGGCACCATGATGCGCACGAAGCGCGGGCAGCTGTCCGTGGCGGTGGATTCCTTCGAGCTGATGAGCAAGTCGCTGCGACCTCTGCCTGAGAAGTTCCACGGCCTGACGGACAAGGAGACCCGCTATCGCCAGCGCTACGTGGATCTCGTCATGAACCCCGAGGTGCGCACCACCTTCGAGCGCCGCTTCAAGATCGTCTCGGCTATCCGTCGCTACATGGAGGGCCAGGGCTACTACGAGGTGGAGACGCCGTTTCTGCACGCCATCATCGGCGGGGCGAACGCGAAGCCCTTCATCACGCACTTCAACGCGCTTGATCGCGACTACTACCTGCGCATCGCCACGGAGCTGCCGCTGAAGCGTCTGCTCGTGGGCGGTTTCGAGAAGGTGTTCGAGATCGGTCGCCAGTTCCGCAACGAGGGCATGGATCCGTACCACAACCCCGAGTTCACCACCATGGAGGCCTACGAGGCCTTCGGCGACCTCGACTCCATGATGGACCTCACTGAGGGCTGCATCAAGGCTGCGGCCGAGGCGGCCTGCGGCACCCTTAAGATCGAGTACCAGGGAACGCCGGTGGATCTGTCCGGCGACTGGCGCCGTGCCTCCATGATGGAGCTGGCCAGCGAGCACGCCGGCGAGGAGGTGTCCTTCGACCGCACCCGCGACGAGCTGGTGGCCATTCTGGAAAAAAACGGCGGCCATGCCGAGGCGGCCTGGGGCAAGGGCAAGCTCATCTCCGAGATCTTCGAGGCCGTGGCGGAGGAGAAGCTCATCCAGCCCACCTTCGTCATCGACCATCCGCTGGAGATCTCGCCTCTGGCGAAGAAGCATCCGGAGAACCCCGAACTCACCCAGCGCTTCGAGCTGTTCATCCTGGGCCACGAGTACGGCAACGCCTTCACCGAGCTGAACGACCCGGTTGATCAGGCCGAGCGCTTCCGCGCCCAGGTGGCGGCCAAGGATATGGGCGACGACGAGGCCATGGGCTTCGACGCCGACTACGTCCGCGCGCTGGAGTACGGCATGCCGCCGGCCGGTGGCGTGGGCATCGGCATCGACCGCTTGGTCATGCTGCTCACCGATGCGCCGTCCATTCGCGACGTGCTGCTGTTCCCCCACATGAAGGACGAGGTGCTCGGGGACGGGAAGCCGGTGTGCGCGACTGGGAAGGCGCCGGCCGAGGGTGCGCCGGCTGAGGGTGCGCCGGTTGCAACTTGCGCGGCTGAGGCCACCATTGCTGAAACGGCCGAGCCCTCCGAGCCCATCGACTTCTCCAACGTCGTCATCGAGCCCCTCTTTGAAGACGAGGTGGACTTCGACACCTTCAGCAAGTCGGACTTCCGTGCCGTGAAGGTGAAGGAGTGCATCGCGGTGCCGAAGTCGAAGAAGCTGCTGCAGTTCACCTTGGACGACGGCACGGGTACCGATCGCACCATCCTGTCGGGCATCCACGCCTACTATGAGCCCGAAGAGCTCGTGGGTAAGACGCTCATCGCCATCACCAACTTGCCGCCGCGCAAGATGATGGGCGTGGCCTCCGAGGGCATGCTCATGTCCGCGATTCACGAGGTGCCCGGCGACGACGGCGAGCCCGAGGAGCGCCTGAACCTCCTCATGGTAGACGACCGCATCCCCGCCGGCGCCAAGCTGTACTAGACGCTTGCGCTGACGACTCCAGGACGGCCCCCTTCGCAACTGGGGGCCGTCCTTTGTATCCAGCTTTTTGACGGCTGGTGAATGACGACGCGTTGTGGGGCGCCCTCTGCTTAGAATGGGAGGGGAGAGGAGAGGAGGTGCCCCATGAGCGCCACGGATGACGAACAGCAACGCGACGAAGACGACGAGCGCGCCGCCCGCGAGCGGCGAGAGCGCCGCGAGGAGCGCCGGCGGCGCAAGGAGCGCACGCGCCGCGAGGGCCTGCGTCGGCGCTTGGGCGACTCCTCCGCGTTCAAACGCGAGACCTTCTACGCTCTGGAGAACCTGAATCGGGCGAACTGGCCGGCGAAGATCGTCGGAGGTGCGCTGTTCGCGCTCATCCTCCTGAATGCTGTGGTGGTGTTCGTCTCCGCTCAGCCGGGGCTCGATCCCGTGGCGGCCAATATCATCCAGGGCTTCTACCGGTTCTCGACTGTGTGCTTCTTCGTGGAGTATATCGCTCGCATCTGGATTGCCGATTTGGCCTACGGTAACTGCACGCCGGCTCGTGCGCGGCTGCGCTATATCTTCTCGCCGTGGGGTATCATCGACCTCTTGTCCTTCGGGCCGAATATGGCGGCATGGTTCCTGCCCGTCACGCCCGCGTTGCAGAACGTCATCAGCGTGGTGCGGTTGGTGCGCCTGATAAAGATCTCTCGCTACATGCGGGGTCTGCGCACCATCGGCCGCGTCATTTCGAAACACTATCACGAGATCGTAGCATCGTTTCTGGTCATCGCCATGCTCGTGGTAGTGGCCAGTGTCGTGATGTACGAGATCGAGCATCCGGCCCAGCCCGACAAGTTCAACAACCTTTTGTCCGGCATCTACTGGGCCGTGACCACGGTGACCGGTACCGGCTACGGCGATTTGGTGCCCATTACACCGGCGGGGCGCATCGTGGGCTCGGTCATCATGTTCCTCTCGGTGGCGCTCGTGGCCATTCCCGGCGGCATCTTCTCGGCCGGTTTCGTGGCCGAGTTCCAAAACGCCAACCTGCGCAAGATCGAGCGCGACGTCCGCCGCGAGGACGCCCGTCAAGACAACCGCGACGAGGAGGAGCGCGCCGCCGACGAAGAGGCCGAGCATGACACGCCTCCTCCCTCACAACGTGCCCACAAATGAGGGGTTTCCGGGATCCAGGTTTAGCAATTCAAGATAGGGAGTGCTAAACTGCACGGGAACTATTTACCGTGCCCGACGTGTCAGTTTTACCAGAGAGAAAGCATTCGCAGAAGGGCACCAACCCAAGGAACGAGGCAACCATGTCATTCGAGAAATTCACGGACAAGGCGCGCAAAGTGCTTGTCCTGGCTCAGGATGAGGCGCGCTCGCTTCACCAGCCCTACGTGGGCACCGAGCATATCCTGCTCGGCCTCATCCAGGAGAAGGACGGTCTCGCCGCCCAGGCGCTCGACCGCTTGAACGTCAGCTACGACGGCGTCGTTCAGGCCATCCGCCAGGTGGTCACCATCGACGAGGACACCGACGTCTCCGGGCATCTCTCCTTCACGCCGCGCGTCAAGCGCGTGCTGGAGAACTCGCTGCGCGAGGCCATGCAGATGGGGCAGTCCTACATCTCCACGGAGCACTTGCTGCTCGGCATCGTGCGCGAGGGCGAGGGCACGGCGCTCGAGGTGCTGGGCCGCCTGAACGTCTCCGGCGACGACGTGCGCGGGGCGCTGAACGATCTCGTGGGCCAATCGCCGGTCTACGCCGGGCGCGCGGGCTTCGATGGCCCGGCGAGCTCGTCGGATTCCATGCTCACCGAGTTCGGCACCGATCTCACCAAGAAGGCCCGCGAGGGCAAGCTGGATCCGGTCATCGGCCGCGCGTCGGAAATCGAACGCGTCATGCAGATCCTCTCGCGCCGCCAGAAGAACAACCCGCTCATTCTGGGCGAGCCGGGCGTGGGCAAAACCGCCATCGCCGAGGGCCTAGCCCAGCTCATCGTGGCCAACCAGGTGCCCGATATCCTGCGCAACAAGCGTCTCATCACGCTGGACGTCTCCGCGCTCGTGGCCGGCTCGAAGTACCGCGGTGAGTTCGAGGAACGCCTGAAGAAGGTCATCAAGGAGGTCATGGACGCCGGCGACGTGCTGCTGTTCATCGACGAGATCCATACCATCATCGGTGCCGGTTCTGCGGAAGGCTCCATCGATGCGGCCGCTATTCTGAAGCCCCCGCTGTCCCGCGGCGAGATTCAGATCATCGGCGCCACCACCCTGGAGGAGTTCCGCAAGCACCTGGAGAAGGACTCTGCGCTGGAGCGCCGCTTCCAACCGCTTACCATCAACGAGCCCAACGAGGAGCAGGCCGTGCGCATCATGGAGGGCCTGCGCGACAAGTACGAGGCGCACCACGGCGTGCACTTCACCGACGAGGCGCTGACCGCTGCGGTGCAGCTGGCCAACCGCTACATCCAGGATCGCTACCTGCCCGACAAGGCCATCGACGTCATGGACGAGGCCGGCGCCCGCATGCGCATCCGCAACATGACGCTGCCCAAGGAGCTGCGCGATTTGGACGAGAAGCTGCGGAAGTGCCGCGCCGAGAAGGACCGCGCCATCGGCGACCAGAACTTCGAGCGCGCCGCCGAGCTGCGCGACGAGGAAGAGGCCCTGAAGAAGGAGCGCGAAGAGGCCGAGAAGCAATGGGAAGAGGACACCTCTAAGACGGTGCAGAACGTCACGGTTGAGGACATCGCCGACGTGGTGTCCATGTCCACCGGCGTGCCCGTCAGCAACCTCACCGAGGCCGAGACTGAGAAGCTGCTGCGCATGGAAGGCGTGCTGCACGAGCGCATCATCGGCCAGGACGAGGCCGTCACCGCGCTTTCCAAGGCTATCCGCCGCTCCCGCTCGGGCTTGAAGGATCCGAAGCGCCCCGCGGGTTCGTTCATCTTCCTGGGCCCCTCGGGCGTGGGCAAGACCGAGCTTTCCAAGGCGCTGGCCGAGTTCCTGTTCAACTCCGAGGATGCGCTTCTGTCCTTCGACATGTCCGAGTACATGGAGAAGCACACGGTGAGCCGCCTGGTGGGTTCGCCTCCGGGCTACGTGGGCTTCGACGAGGGCGGCCAGCTCACTAAGGCCGTGCGCCAGCGCCCGTACTCGGTGGTGCTCTTCGACGAGATTGAGAAGGCGCATCCGGACGTGTTCAACATCTTGCTGCAAATTCTGGAGGAGGGACGTCTTACCGACGCCCAGGGCCGCACCGTGGACTTCCGCAACACCGTCATCATCATGACGTCGAACGTGGGCGCCCGCGACATCACCACCACGACCACGCTGGGCTTCTCGAACTCGGGGCAGAACGGGCTTTCCGACAAGGAGATCAAGAGCCGCGTCATGCACGAGCTGAAGAACGCCTTCAGGCCCGAGTTCTTGAACCGCATCGACGAGATCATCGTGTTCAAGAGCCTGACCGAGGACGAGATCGTGCAGATCGTCGACCTCATGGTGGCCGAGCTGCGCGAGCGCATGATCGCCCAGAACATGACCATCAACCTGGACGACGCCGCCAAGCGTCTTGTGGCCAAGGAGGGCACCGACACCGCCTTCGGCGCCCGGCCCTTGCGTCGCGCTATCCAGCGCATGCTGGAGGATCCGCTGTCCGAGCAGATCCTCGAGGGCCGCTGGACGAGCGGCTCGGTGGTGGACGTCACCGTCTCCGAGGACGGCGAGGAGCTGGTGTTCAACGAGGGCACCGGTTCCATCCCGGCCCCGCGCAAGCGCGACTCCATTGCCCGCGATGCCGAGCTGCTGCTGACGAACTACGACCTGGGCCACGCCGGCGTAGGAAGCGGCCGCGGCGCCGGCACCCCCGCCGGTTCCCTGACCGGTGGCGAGTAGGGGGCGCTTCGGCGTCATCGGGGCTGCGTACCGGGTTCGCCACAGCTGCGCGCCGGCCGCAATTTGACCGCATTCTAACTGCATCATCAAGGAGGCTCCCCGGAGCCTCCTTCTTTGTATTATACAAACCCCCTGATCACAGCCTTTCTAACATTCAAAAAGTTAGAATGTTAGAATCCGTTAGAAAATGTTAGAATACGTATCTCGACAGACGAGGGGGTGCATTGCCGTGAAGCTTGATATGGAAGAAGGACGCAGCGTCGAATTCAAGACGATGGTCAACGACAGTGCTGTAAAAACGGTAGCAGCCTTCGCCAATTGCGACGGCGGACGCATTTACATCGGCGTCGCCGACGATGGGGAAGTGCTCGGCATAGAGGACGTCGACGCCGAGCTGCTTCGTCTCACGGAAAAAATGAGGGCGAATATCCGACCCGACGTCCTCATGATGGTCGCGGTGGATGTTGAGCATTTCGACGGTAAATCGGTCATCGTCGTTACCGTGCAGCGCGGCCCCAAACGGCCTTATTACCTTGCATCGAAGGGCTTGCGCCCCGAAGGCGTTTACGTGCGCTCCGGCGCGGCGAGCGTTCCGTCGAGCGATACGGCGATTTTGCAGATGATTCGTGAAAGCGAAGGCGATTCGTTCGAGAGCCGAGAGTCGCTGAACCAGAATCTCACCTTCGAGTTCTTCGCCCGCAAGCTCGCGGAGCGAGGCTTCAGCCTCGACGAGGGGGCCATGCGCACCATGGGGCTTATGGGCGACTGCGGCTTCACCAATCTCGCCCTCCTTCTCTCCGATCAGTGTCCGCCCTTTCTGAAAGCAGCAGCTTTCGACGATGATCGTCGTGACGTCTTTCTCGAGCGGGAGGAATACAGCGGGTCGCTTCTGGAGCAGCTGGAAAGCGCCTATGCCTTTCTCGAGGCTCACAACCACTTCAAGACGCGCTACGAGGGGTTGAATCGCATCGATTTCGACGACTATCCCTCGGCTGCCCTGCGCGAGGCGCTTGTGAACGCCGTGGCTCACCGGGAGTACGCGCTCTCGGGCCCCACCCTTGTGAGCGTGATGCCCTCGCGCGTGGAAATCGTCACCCTTGGGGGCCTCGTTCCCGGCATTTCTTACGATGATCTTGATGCCAGCATCTCGCTACCGCGCAACCGGCTGCTCGCTTCAGTGCTGTATCGGCTGGGGTTCATTGAGGCATGGGGCACGGGTATTGGACGCATGCGCTCGGCTTACGACGACCAACGCGAGGCGGTGGAGATTTCTGTGACGCCGAACACATTCACCGTGGCTCTGGCAAACCGAAATGCCTCTGGCGCCAGCCGCGAATGCGCCGACATGACTGCTGATGAAGTCCTCGTGGTTCGAACCATTGCGAGCGGAAACACGACGCGCAGCGCCATTCAGGGGGTCGTGGGCTTCTCGCAGACGAAAACCATCGGCATCTTGAACGACCTCATCGAGAAAGGTATCGTCATGCGCGAAGGCGGTACTCGCAACCTGCGATACCTCCTGCGGTAAAACGCTCTTAGGCCAGGATGTCGGCGATCATTTTGTCCTTGAGGCGGTTGACGGCGGCGAGTTTCCGAGCCGGGTAGCCGAGGCCTGGGTCGGTGTACTCGAAGCCTTCTGCGGTGGAGTCTTCATCGAAGTGGCGACTTTCGTCTTAGGTGCCGCCGCAAAATCGCGTGGTTTGGTACCCTCGACGCCCTGCTTATGGCAGGAATCGCGGTTCGGTACCCTGCGGCGATTTTTCATGGCAGGATCCTGCCAGCGAAAATACCAAACTGCGAGTTTTGGCAAGGAGACGGAGGGGGAAGGCATGCGGAGGCAGAAAGAGTACTGGGCGCTGGGTCCTTAGCGCATTTCCGACTCTATGGTTACGACGCGATCGATGAGCTGCTGCTTGGAGTGCACCCCCATTTTGCGGTAAATGCCTCCGGTGTGGGACCGGACGGTTTCGAAGGAGACAAAGAGCGTTTCGGCAATTTTCTTGGCGCTATAGCCCTGAGATAGATAGAACAGCACATCTTGCTCGCGATTGGTGAGACCGTACGTGGAGGCGATCGCAGCGCAGAGACTCGCACGGTTGAATGCCTGGCCTCCGCCATCGTCTTCCGTATTCTGATGGGGAAGCTCGAAGGCGATGACTCTCATGCCGTCGCTTTGAGCGAACACGATGAGCGAGAGAACGAGCACGATGATGAGCAATCCGCCCACTACTGAGGCAAACGCACCTGCAAAGGAGGCGACGTCAAGAGCGAAGTGACTGATGAGGGCGGGAGCGATGAAGTAACAGATAAGATTCGACAGCACTTCTACCGAAAGAAAGAGCAGGGAAAACACGGCGATGCTAGAAACCTTTTGCTGGTAGACGAGCACGAGAAGCGACATGAAGATAAGGATTTGCAGGCAGCGATTGGCGGCGGAGATGAAGTTGAGGTTTGCAGACCAATTCCCCAGGTCAAAGAGCACCAGCGCTAGGAAGAGCCCGGCGAACAGGCCGATGGTCATAGTTATTCCCGTTGCATAGGACGATTGGAATCGACGGTTGGTGATAAGGCTGCGCGGTACAGGCATGGTGGAAAGCCCTAGGATAAGGCCAAACGTTCCAACGATGGCATAGCAGGGCATGCCGTACATCTCAAGGTCTATGCTGGCATCAAGGGCGTAGAAAATGGCGTGCAGGATACTCGCGAGCAGGTAGGCGGCGAAGAGGGTTCCCCAATGATGCAGCGACGAAAACGTCAGGCTCTGGTCTTCCGTTTTGATCCCATTGGAAAACGCCTGCGGGGCCATGCGCTGACAGATGCTCCAGGCAATTCCCGATAGGCCCAAGCTGGCAAGGGCCATCGTCTGGTAATAGGAGCTATGAAAGAGCATGACGGGGATGAGGAAGAACCCGGCCACCCCGCTGAGCACGGCGATTCCGACGACCTTACGCATATCGAGTTCGAACATGAAGCACTCGAGGAGCGAGAGCCATGCAAAAAGAATGGTGCACAGGGCGCAGGACCAAGCTGCCGTGACGGTGGCGGCGAAAAGGGTGGCACGAAAAGAGCCGGAAGACAGCTCTGGTGCAAATGCGACGATAAGGGCGCTTGAGACGAGGGCGACAATTGCCACGAGGCTGACGATGCGGGGGTGGCGTGCGAACATCTTTCGTGCGCGCTGATGCCCCCAAGTGAAGAGAAGGCAGCACAGGGCAATGAAGGCGAGCGAGATACCGTAGAAGAGCAAGGAGTGCTCTCCGAGCCGTCCCGTGAAGGTCATCCTGAAGAAGGAATGCTGCAGATTCGGCCAAAATAGCGTCAGACCGATTCCCAGCATTCCGTAAATGCGCGTCATGTCCTTTCTGTTGCTCATGGGGATATTGTAGCGGCGACGGGACTTCTTTGAAAGCTATAAAACCATACATATGTTCTAAAAGTATAGCCTCATGCATGAATTCACTCATTTTGGGGGAAACGAAACCGGCCTATTTCACTCATTGGGGGTACCGACGAAAGGCCTTCGATTCCTTAGGATGCGCTTCAGGCGGGGAACCGTCGAATTCTGTCGATCAAAGAAGGAGACATTATGAATTACGAGCAGACTTCATGCGAGAACTCGTCGATTTCGACATCGTCCCGGCGGGATTTCTTGAAGATTGCCGGTGCGGCGGTCTGCGCGGCGGCGGGGGCTGCAACCCTTGGCGGATGCGCACCGAAGTTGCCGCAATCTGGCGCAGAGGCATCGACTGCGCTTTCGTCGGAAGTTGCGTGGGACGAGGAAACGGACGTGCTTGTCGTAGGGTCGGGCATGGCAGGACTCGCCTCGGCGGTGACGGTGGCTACGGAAGGGGAAGGGGCAACCTGCCTTCTTCTTGAGAAGGGGACGTCGCCTTTGGGGGGAGGCAACAGCCAGTTCTCCTCGGGTTATGTGCTATGGACCGAAGATCCCGAGAATTTCCTCAGCTACATGAAAGAGCTTCGCGGCGGCTTTAGCGCCACCCCCGATGATGTTCTCGAGGCCTACGTGACCGGCATTGCGGAGAATCTCGACTGGGTCGTCTCGCTTGGGGCTGACACGTCCGACATGATCATCGGGGCGGTGGATGGGAATCCGGGCGAATTCGGCGAGCTTGAGTTTTCCGACACATCGAGCTCGATTCGCTACGATAAGGATAATTCCGCATCCTACAAGCACGTTTGCCAGCTTTTGGGGAACGTGGTCGAGAGCCGTAGCGATGTGATCACCCAGAAAACCGAGGCTCCGCTAGTGGCTTTGGTGCAGGATCCCGAGACAAAGGCCGTCTTGGGCGGCGTATATGAAGAGGGCGGTAAAACCATCTATGTGAAGGCGAACAAGGGCGTTGTCATGTGCACGGGCGGTTTCGAAAGCGATCCGGTCATGCTGCAGGACTACATCTCGGTGACGCAGAGTCATCCCGTGGCGGCGCTTTGCAACACGGGTGACGGCCATCGCATCTGCATGCGCCTCGGTGCCGATTTCTGGCATATGAACGCTTTGGCCGGTATGTGGACTAATGGCGTGGCTCTTGATGGGAGCGATTTCGCAAGCTATCGCAGCATGCTGAAGGAGAAGGGCATCACGGTAGGGGTGAACGGTCGTCGCTATTATATGGATTGGGACGGCTGTACCACGTACGAGGCGCAGCCGGTGGGGTCAGACGTGAGCACCCATGTGGGCATGCGCCATGGGCACACCCAATTTGGCGGCGAATGGCCGCATCTGCCCCAACCTGCCGTATCGTGGTTCGTTTTCGACGCGAAATCTCAAGCCGAGGGGGCCTATGGCTACGGCAGCGGAGACCCGGTGGCCGACGGATTCGGCTATCGCGCCGACACCATTGAGGAGTTGGCCCAGGCTATGGAAGTGCCCGTTGATGAGCTTGTGTCAACGGTGGATCGCTGGAACCAGTGCTGTGCTGCGGGCGAGGACGTGTTTTTCCATCGTCCGGCCTCCACGCTGACGCCCATCGAGACGGCGCCCTTCTATGCCGTGAAGTGCGAGCCCGAAATTCTCAACACCGATGGCGGCCCGCGTCGCAGCGCCAAGGGAGAGATCCTCGATGTGGATGGCAATCCCATTCCCAATCTCTATTCGGCTGGAGAGTTCGGTTCAATTTGGTCGAACTACTACCAAGGCGGCGGGAACCTTGGCGAATGCTGCGCCTTCGGCCGCATTGCCGTGCGCAACATTCTTGCGAAGTAGCTTGCGAGCGCGGGCGATTCGCGGTCTTTCGCGGAAGCTGAAACTTACGCCCTCCCCAACCCCTCCGCTCGCGGAGGGGTTTTTCGTGTTTGGGCGAGGAAATGCCACTTCGACCCCGAAATGGCCGGCTGCGGTCCCCGAGGGGGCACCGAATTCATCCATTTCGCCCCCCAAGTGGCATTTTCGGAGTCTGCGGTCAGCCATTTCTGGCCTGAAGTGGCATTCGCGGATGAAAATCCGAAAATGCGCGCGATGGCTTATACTATGTCCCAACATTCCACGAGCCCTCAGGGGGTACTTATGCCGAACATCATCGATCCCGTCACCGAGCCCTCGGTTCTTCGCGAGCCGTCCTTTTGCATGGATGAGCTCGATTTCGATGCCCTGAGCTCGCCGCTTCTGCAGCTGCAGGGCAAAGTGGACAAAAAGCCCCAGACGGCGGCCATCATTCTGGCCGGTGGCACAGGGGAGCGCTTCGGCAAAGAAGGCGGCAAGCAGCTGGTGGAGATTGCCGGCAAGCCCATCCTCACGTGGTCGGCCGAGGCCTTCGACGCGGTAGGCGATGTGGGGCTTATCGTCATCGTGTGCCCCGAGGAGCGCATGCACGAGTACTTGTCCCGCGCCATCGACCCGTTCCCGTTCGTGACGCCGGTGGTGCTCGCGCCTTCAGGGGCCATTCGCCAGGAGTCGGCGTTCTCGGGGCTCGAGATGGTGGGCGACGAGTACGAGTACGTGGTGCTGCACGATGGCGCCCGACCGCTCGTGTCGCCAGACCTCATCGAGCACACCATCAACATGGTCAAGGGCAACTTCGATGCCGACGGCGCCATTGTGGCGCATCCGGCGGTGGATACGCTGAAGGTCGTGGAAGACGGCGTCGTGGTGGGCACCCCCGACCGGTCGGTCTTCTGGAATGCCCAGACGCCCCAGGTCTTCCGCGCGGGCATCTACCGCCGCGCCCATGCGAGCGCGCTGTCCGACGGCTTCGTGGGAACTGACGACTCTTCGCTCATCGAGCGGCTGGGCGGTAAAGTGCTGATCGTGGAAGGGAAGCGCGACAACATCAAGCTCACGGTGCCCGAGGACTACGTGCTTCTCGCCAGCGCCGTCCGCACCATGCTTTTGAACTCCGAACATCGGTGATGGTCGACGAAGGGGGCCGATTTGCTGCAAAATCGGACCTTCCCAATGACCAAGAAGGAAATGAGAAGGGTTCTCAAAGGCGTCATGCGTGATGGGAGAAGGCGGAAGGAGTCTGAATGAACGATCTGAGCAATCTTCGGACGGGGCTGGGGATGGATGTGCATGCCTTCGCGCCGGGCCGCAAGCTTATTTTGGGCGGGGTGGACATCCCGCACCATCAGGGGCTCGACGGGCATTCCGACGCCGACGTGCTGGCCCACGCCATCTCCGATGCGCTGCTCGGTGCTGTGCGCGGAGGCGACATCGGGAAGTTGTTCCCCGACACCGACCCGGCCTACAAGGATGCCGACTCGCTCAAACTGCTCGCTGAGGTGGCCCGCTTCGTGCGCGAGCGCGGTTTCGAGATCATCGACGTGGACAGCGTCATTGCCGCCCAGGCCCCGAAGCTCTCTCCCTACCGCGAGCAGATGCGCGAGAACCTGGCAGCGGCCATGGGAGTGCCTGTGGAAAACGTCGGCGTAAAGGCCACCACCACCGAGCACTTGGGCCACGAGGGTCGCGAAGAAGGCATCACCGCCTACGCCACCTGCCTCGTGTGTCGCATTTAAAGGCCATCAGAACCTAACCTGGACCTTCGACTATGCACCGGAGAAGGCGGCCTTCTACGTCCTGCGCGTCCGCTCGGTGAGCGACGCCGGCGAGGTGAGCCCCGCGAGCGTCTTCGCCGAGCTGCAGGCGGGCGAGTGGGAAGACGCTCGCTCGGCCGCCTCGTTGCCGACACGACTGAAGCGCCGGCGCGAGTTGTGCGGCTTGACCCAGGAGGAGCTGGCCGGGCGATCGGGGGTGAGCTTGTGTCCCATCCAAATGTACGAGCAGCGGCAGAAGAACATCAATCGCGCCTCCGCTGAGGCGGTCTACCGCCTCGCCTGCGCCTTGCACTGCTCCATGGAGGGACTGCTGCAGTTTTAGGTTGATTCTCGCAATCTAAAAAACTCTCCCAAGCGTCGCACATTTCTCCGCTCTCAAGCGTATTGTCTGTGAAAGGCCTTTTACGGAAGGCGGTGACGGCGGGGCAGGCTAGCGGCTGCGGCGTTGGCGCCTTCCTTTTGGACGAGAAGGAAACCCGTGGACAACCGCCAGTACCGACAGATCGTCGATGACTACGCCGACATGGTGTACCGCATCGCGCTTAACCAGACGCGGCGTGTGCCCGATGCCGAGGACGTGGTGCAGGCGGTGTTCCTGAAGCTCTACGAGAAACCGCCGGCATGGTTCGGAGATGATGGCGAGCGCGATGGCGAGCGTGCCATGGCGGTCGAGGCTGAGCGCGAAACCGCCCGCGATGCGCGTTTGC
>OGOG01002503.1_pt1 | contig 15374 bp, 12 predicted proteins | sample 1552581 | NCBI WGS metagenome assembly OGOG01 (sample SAMEA2580152, study PRJEB22360) | human gut metagenome | biome: human gut; feature: human-associated habitat; material: faeces | place: Denmark | collected 2008/2010 | reverse complement strand
GCAGGCAGGGAGTCTGCACCTTGACCATCATGTAGCCGTCTTCCAGCATACGCTTGACCGTGAGGCTGTTGCCATCCTTCTGGATGTCAGCAACATAGGTCACCTGAGGCAGGTGCAGCTTCTCAGCGATCTGAGGACCGACCTGTGCGGTATCACCGTCGATTGCCTGACGGCCGCAGAACACGACGTCCTCGGGGCCGACACCGATCTTATTGACAGCAGCAGCGAGGATCTGGCTGGTCGCGAAGGTATCAGAACCACCGAACTCACGGCCAGAGACCAGAACAGCCTTATCAGCGCCGCGGGCCAGCAGCTCACGGAGCATACCCTCGGCCGGCGGGGGACCCATGGTGACGACAACGACTTCGCAGCCGGTCTCGTCCTTCAGCTTCAGAGCGGCCTCCAGAGCGTTCAGGTCATCGGGGTTGGTGATGGTTGCCATAGAGGCACGGTCCAGAGTACCATCCGCCTTGACAGCCACCTTACCGGAGGTATCAGGAACCTGCTTTACACAAACGATTGCTTTCATTGTAAATCTTGCCTCCCTTACTTCAGCAGCGCGCCGGAAATGACCATCATCTGCACTTCGCTGGTGCCCTCGTAGATCTCAGTGATCTTGGCATCACGCATCATGCGCTCGATGGGGTAGTCACGGGTGTAGCCGTAGCCACCGAACAGCTGCAGGCAGCGGCGGGTCACGTCGCTTGCGGTGCGGGCTGCGATGAGCTTAGCCTGAGCAGCCTCGACGCTGTAGCGGACCTTTGCGCCATTCATAGCTTCCTGCTTCTTCAGAGCGGCAGCGTAGACCAGATACTTTGCAGCCTCGATACGGGCCTTCATCTCGGCCAGCTCGAACTGGGTGTTCTGGAAAGCGGAGATGCTACGGCCGAACTGCTTGCGCTCCTTGACGTAAGCGACGGTCTCCTGCAGAGCGCCCTCGGCGATGCCCAGAGCCTGGGAAGCGATACCGATACGGCCGCCGTCCAGAGTAGCCATAGCCAGCTGGAAGCCCTTGCCGCGTACGCCCAGCATACGATCCTTCGGGATGCGGCAGTCCTCAAAGATCAGCTCGCAGGTAGAAGAACCACGGATGCCCATCTTATCCTCAGCCTTGCCGACGGAGAAGCCCGGGTCGGTACGCTCCACGATGAAGGCGGAGCACAGCTTGGTGGGACGGCCCTTCTTGTCGAGGACCTTATCGGTAACAGCGATGACGATGAACACGTCAGCGTAGCCTGCGTTGGTGATGAAGATCTTGGAGCCGTTCAGCACCCAGTAATCGCCATCTTCCACAGCAGTGGTCTGCTGGCCCTGAGCGTCAGTACCAGCGCCCGGCTCGGTCAGACCGAAAGCACCCAGCCACTCGCCGCTGCACAGCTTGGGCAGATACTTTTCCTTCTGCTCGGGAGTGCCGTTCTCATAAATAGGTGCTGCGCACAGGCTGGTGTGTGCGGAAACGATAACACCAGTGGTGCCGCAGACCTTGCTCAGCTCCTCAACAGCCATGACGTAGGACAGGACGTCGCCGCCTGCACCGCCAACGGAGGTGGGGAAGTAAATGCCCATCATACCCAGCTTGCCCATCTTCTCGACGGTCTCCTTGGGGAAATACTCTTCGGCATCGACTTTCTTTGCCAGAGGCTTGACTTCGTTTTCAGCAAACTCGCGGTACATCTTCTGCACCATCTGCTGCTGCTTGGACAGAGTAAAATCCATCGCTATATCCTCCTAACGGATGTTTTTCTTTCAGCACAGGGCAGCTACACTCATGTCCTGTGCAAACAAATTCCTCCCGGCCGTTTTCTTCGGGACGACCGAGAGAAATTTCAAACTAATTTACAGCTCGTCGACAGGGGTCTTGGTGCGGTCTGCGTTGTAAACGTAGAAGCCCTTGCCGGACTTGCAGCCCAGGTTGCCGCCGCGGACCATCTTACGGATGAGCGGGCATGCACGATACTTGCTGTCGCCGGTCTCCTTGTACAGGACGTCCATAATGGCGAGGCAGATGTCCAGGCCGATGAAGTCGCCCAGCTCCAGGGGACCCATCGGGTGGTTGGCACCCAGCTTCATAGCGGTGTCGATGCCGGCGATGTTGGAAACGCCCTCCATCTTGATGAAGGCAGCCTCGTTGATCATCGGGATCAGGATGCGGTTGACGACGAAGCCGGCAGCCTCGTTGACCTGGACCGGCTGCTTGCCGATGGCAACGGAGATCTCCTTGATCTTCTCGACAGTCTCAGCGGGAGTGTTGCAGCCAGCGATGACCTCGATGAGCTTCATGCGGTCTGCGGGGTTGAAGAAGTGCATACCGACCAGAGGACGGCTGACACCCTTGCCGATCTCGGTGATGGACAGAGAAGAGGTGTTGGAAGCGAAGATGCACTCGGGCTTGCAGATCTTATCCAGCTCGCCGAAAGTGGTCTGCTTGACCTTCATATCCTCGAAAGCAGCCTCAACGACGAGGTCGCAGTCAGCGCACAGGTCTTCCTTCAGGCCCGGGGTGATAGCAGCGACGATAGCGTCAGCCTTTTCCTGAGTCATCTTGCCCTTAGCGACCAGCTTTTCATAGCCCTTCTTGATCTTTGCCAGACCATTCTCGGCCCACTCCTGCTTGATGTCACACAGAGCAACCGTGTTGCCCTCGACCTGAGCAAATGCCTTTGCGATGCCCTGGCCCATAGTGCCAGCACCGATAACACCGATCTTCATGGGAAATCTCTCCTTTATTATATCTTCTGAATGTAGTGCCCCTCCGTGCCTCCCCTTTCCGGGGAGGCGTTGCAGAGGCGTTATGGTTTAGTTTAGTTGTTCGTGAACACTGCCTTGGGCTTCGGCTTTTCACGGCTCAGGAAGCAGGCCATGCCTTCCTTCTGGTCATGAGTCTCGAAGCAGTCGCCGAACAGCTTCTCTTCGACTTCGACAGCCTTCTCGATGGGGAGGCTGATGCCGTCGTTGATAGCCTTCTTGCAGTTGCGCACGGCGATGGGAGCGTTCTTGGCGATCTTGTTGGCCAGCTTCAGGACATTCTCCATCAGCTCAGCCTGCGGATACACTGCGTTGACCAGGCCAATGCGATAAGCCTCGTCAGCCTTGATGTTCAGTGCAGAGTAGACCAGCTGCTTTGCCATGCCCATGCCAACCAGACGTGCCAGACGCTGGGTGCCGCCGAAGCCCGGGGTGATGCCCAGACCGACTTCCGGCTGACCAAACACAGCGTTGTCGGAGCAGATGCGGATGTCGCAGCTCATAGCCAGCTCATTGCCGCCGCCCAGTGCAAAGCCGTTGACGGCTGCGATGACGGGGATGGGGAAGCTCTCGACCATCAGGAACACATCATTGCCCAGTTTGCCGAAAGCCTCGCCCTCGGCCTTGGTCATGGTGCTCATGGAGCCGATGTCAGCGCCTGCCACGAAGCTCTTGTCGCCTTCGCCGGTCAGGACGATGCAGCGGATGGCGGACTGGTCAACTGCCTCAAAAGCAGCCTTCAGGTCTGCCAGGACTTCGGGGTTCAGGGCGTTCAGTGCCTTCGGGCGGTCGATGGTGATGATCTCAACTGCGCCCTGCACCTCGGTTTTTACAAATGCCATTGTGAAAACCTCCATTCAGGTTATATCTTATTCAAAACAGCCCCCGGACAAGGGGCAAGTCTCCGGTCTCGCCCACTGTCCGGGCTGTATCAATATCCGGAGTGACCCTTCAAAGGGAAATTAGTCCATCTCGACGATGGTTGCGCAGCCCATGCCGCCGCCGATGCACAGGGTAGCCAGACCCTTGTGAGCACCACGATGCTTCATAGCATACAGCAGGGTGACGAGGATACGAGCACCGGAAGCGCCGACCGGGTGGCCCAGAGCGATTGCGCCGCCGTTGACGTTCAGCTTGTCCTTATCGAAGCCCAGAGCCTCGCCGACTGCGATGGACTGTGCTGCGAATGCCTCGTTGGCCTCGACCAGGTCCATATCAGCAACGGTCATGCCGGTCTTAGCCATGACCTTCTTGGTAGCAGCGATGGGGCCAAGACCCATGACCTCAGGCTCGACGCCTGCCAGAGCACCTGCGACCCAGGTAGCCAGAGGCTTCACGCCCAGCTCCTTGGCCTTCTCTTCGCTCATGATGACCAGAGCAGCTGCGCCATCGTTGATAGCAGAGGAGTTTGCAGCGGTGACGATGCCGTCCTTGGTGAAGGCGGGCTTCAGCTTTGCCAGCACTTCGGGAGCGCTCAGACGGGGGCCTTCATCGGTATCGAACACGGTATCGCCCTTCTTGCCCTTGATGACAACAGGAACGATCTCCTCCTTGAAAGCGCCGTCCTTGATGGCCTTGTCAGCCTTCAGCTGGCTGTGGTAAGCGAACTCATCCAGCATCTCGCGGGTGATGGGGCTGTAGCCGTACTTCTTCTGATAGGTCTCGTTGGTGCAGACGTTCTCAGCGGTCATGCCCATGTGCTTGTTGAATCCGCAGGCATCCCACAGAGCATCGTTGACCATGGTATCCACGATCTCGCTCTTGCCCATGGGAGCGCCCATGCGGTAGCCGTAGCGGCCCTTCATCATTGCGAAGGGAGCCATGTCCATGTTCTCCATGCCGCCTGCGACCACGATGTCAGCATCGCCGGCCTCGATCATCTGAGCAGCCATGTTGACGCAGTTCAGGCCGGAGCCGCAGACCACGTTGACGGTGACAGCAGGAGTCTCGACGGGCAGGCCAGCCTTCAGGGAAGCCTGACGAGCGACGTTCTGACCCAGACCAGCCTGGATGACGCAGCCCATGTAAACATGATCGACCTGCTCGGGTTTCACGTTAGCACGGTTCAGGGCCTCCTTGATGACGATGGAGCCCAGCTCTGCAGCAGGGACGTTTGCCAGGGTGCCGCCAAACTTACCAATAGCGGTACGGCAAGCAGATGCGATAACGATTTTCTTCATGTTAATAGCCTCCTGAATTTATATGTTTCGGGGTTTCGTAAAACTATTTATCAAAAAGCCCAAAGGCCTTTCTGCATTATAAAGGGTATCAGAACATCTTTCCTTCCGCCCGGAGCTGCTCCACTTTGGCGTGGATGGCATTCTCTACGTTGGGCGTCACGAACTTGGAGATGTTGCTGCCGTAGCGGGCAGCCTCCTTGACGATGGTGGAGGAAAGGTAGCTCCACTTGATGCTGGTGGCAAGGAACATCGTCTCGATACCGGGCATCAGTGCGTGGTTCGTCTGGGCAAGCTGTATCTCGTTTTCGAAATCTGTCACCGCCCGCAGGCCCCGCACCATCACCGAAGCGTGGCGCTTCTTGGCGAACTCCACGGTCAGGCCGTCGAAGCTCTCCACCGTCACATTCGGGATGTCCTTGCAGCATTCCCGCAGCAGCGCCACCCGTTCTTCTACGGTGAACAGAGGGTTCTTTGCGCTGTTGATGAGCACTGCCACAATGAGCTGGTCGTTTATCTTTGCAGCTCGCTTGATGATGTCGAGATGTCCTTTCGTGACCGGGTCAAAGGACCCGGGGTAAACTGCTGTTGCCATCGATATGGTCTCCTTTATTTGCGCGCTTTGGAAAAGCGCATTTGGTGTTGCCATGATAGCACTTTTCAGTTCCTGCTTCAAGTACCAGACCGCATCGCCATCGCAATATCGTTAATTTTTAGTCAATTAACGTCGCACTGGGGCGCATCATCTTGGTACACCCTTAGTAAACCATATCGTCAAAATTTTATCAAGTACTTTTTCGAAAAAAATTGTTTTTGCTATACCAAACAATCGCCACAAATACCTAAGAAATTTAGTCAAATTGTCCTGCGAGACATTTTTTCGCGGAAGAGGGCTTGATTATAATGTTTGTTAATGTTATAACTAAGCTGTGCAGGTGTGCCGCTGCCGGAGGCTCCTGCCCTGCCGACCCCAAGGATACCGCCGGGGTGTGATAAGACAGTGTCCGGACTGGGAAAAAACGGTAAATTTCCGGCTAAGATTTTGTCCCGTAGAATTGTAAATAATAAATTTACAATTCTTTTATGTTCTTAAAGGAGAGGATGGTTTATAATGGATTTCATGGAAATGTATGCCCAGAAAAAGATGACTGCCGAGCAGGCTGCTTCTCTGGTCAAGAGCGGCGACTGGGTGGATTACGGCTGGTGCGTCAACACCCCCGTGGCCGTGGACGCCGCCCTTGCCAAGCGCCTGCCCGAACTGGAAAACGTCAATTTCCGCGGCGGCATCCTGATGTGGGTGCCTGAGATCTTCCAGATCGACGACCCCGCTGCCCACATGACCTGGAACAGCTGGCACATGGGCGGCATTGAGCGCAAAGCCATCGCACAGGGCTTCTCGTTCTACTCCCCCATCCGCTATTCGGAGCTGCCCCGCTACTACCGCGAGAGTCCCGACCCGCTGGACATCGCCGTCTTCCAGGTGACTCCGATGGACGAGCACGGCTACTTCAACTTCGGCCCCAGCGCTTCCCATCTGGGTGCCGTCTGTGAGAAGGCCAGGAAGATCATCGTGGAGGTCAACACCAATATGCCCCGCTGCCTCGGTGGTATGGAGAACTGTGTCCATATCTCCCAGGTCACCGGCATCGTGGAGGGCGACAATCCGCCCATCGGCCAGATGGCCGCTGCCGGCCCCGCTTCCGAGGTCGATTTGAAGGTTGCAAACCTCGTTGTGCCGCAGATCCCCAACGGTGCCTGCCTGCAGCTGGGCATCGGCGGTATGCCCAACGCCATCGGCAGCCTCATCGCCCAGAGCGATTTGAAGGACCTGGGCGTCCACACCGAGATGTATGTTGACGCTTTCGTGGACATCGCCAAGGCCGGCAAGATCACCGGCGCACACAAGCAGCTGGACAAGGGCCGTCAGGTCTACGCCTTCGGTGCCGGCACCCAGAAGATGTACGACTACCTCAACAACAACCCCGAGTGCATGTCTGCTCCCGTCGATTACACCAACGACATCCGCAGCATCTCCGCACTGGACAACTTCATCTCCATCAACAATGCGGTGGACATCGATCTGTTCGGCCAGGTGAATGCGGAGAGTGCCGGCGTCAAGCACATTTCCGGTGCAGGCGGCCAGCTGGACTTCGTGCTGGGCGCATACCTTTCCAAGGGTGGCAAGAGCTTCATCTGCCTGTCCTCTACCTTCTTTAATAAGAAGACCGGTCAGCTCGAGAGCCGCATCCGTCCCACGCTGGAAAACGGCAGCATCATCACCGATACCCGCGCCAATCTGCATTACCTCTGCACTGAATACGGCTGCGTCAACCTTAAAGGTCTGACCACCTGGGAGAAGGCCGAAGCCCTCATCAATGTGGCACACCCCGACTTCCGCGAGGAGCTTATCAAAGAGGCCGAGAAGATGCACATTTGGCGCCGCAGCAACAAAATCTAAACATCGCCGTACCGGCTCCTGCCGTCTGCGGCAGGAATGGAGTCACACATGATGGACAAAAAGCCGCACATCAAGCCCTATATCTACGGAATGCTCGCGGGCTTTGGTGCGATAAGTCTAAGCATCCTGTTCTTCTTCTTCATCTACCGCTTCGACGGGTTCGGCGACGCGGTCTCCAAGGTGACCGGCATCCTGATGCCCTTCATCTATGGTGCCGTCATCGCCTATCTGCTCAAGCCGGTGTGCAACACCATTGAGGGCTTTCTGCACCGCATCTTCCCCGAAAAGCTCCACAGCATGGCCAATATGCTTGCCATTGCGGCGACGCTGCTGTTCGGTGTGCTGGTGGTCTACGCCCTCGTGATGATGGTGGTGCCGCAGCTCATCACAAGCGTCACCTCCCTCTACTACACCGCGCAGACCAGCATCACCCGGTTCATGCGTTGGGTGAACACACAGAAAGTCTTTTTGGATAATGAGACACTGATGGGCTACTTCAACAATGCCTACGATGTCATTGCTGACAATCTGACCACTCTGCGCACCACCCTGCTCCCCTCGCTGCAGAATATACAAGGCATCTTGAGCGGTGTGGGCGTCGGCGTCATGAATGTGGTGACCTGGTTCAAGAACCTGCTCATCGGCCTTATCGTCGCTGTTTACCTGCTGGCCAGCCGCAAAAAGTTCGCCAAACAGGCCAAGATGATCCTCTACAGCGTCGTCAAGCCCCGCTGGGCGCAGCTCATCCAGGAGGAAGTCCTCTACGCAGACAAGATGTTCGGCGGCTTCATCAACGGCAAGATCATGGACTCCGCCATCATTGGCGTGCTCTGCTACTTTGCCTGCATCATCTTCAAGTTCCCGAGCGCGCTGCTGGTGTCGGTCATCATCGGCGTCACCAACGTCATCCCCTTCTTCGGTCCCTTCATCGGTGCCGTGCCTGCAACGCTGCTCATCCTCATCCAGAGCCCTATCAAGGCCATCTGGTTCGTGCTCTTCGTTCTGGTGCTCCAGCAGCTGGACGGCAATGTCATCGGCCCGAAGATCCTGGGCAACACCACCGGCCTTTCGAGCTTCTGGGTGCTCTTCTCCATCCTGCTGTTCGGCGGTCTGTGGGGCTTCGTGGGCATGATCGTGGGCGTACCGCTGTTCGCCGTCATCTATGACGTCATCAAGAAGCTGGTCTTCCACGGCCTGCGCCGCAACGGCCAGCTCGACCAGATGACCGTCTACCACGACGAGTTCGGCGATCCCGGCGACCCGGCTCCCGCGCCTGTAGAAGATGAAGGAACGGAAACCGAAATCGTCATTGATTCCGGCGAAGAATAAAATAACAAGATAAAGCCCCCATCCTCCCGGCTGCCTCAGCCGGTGAAGATGGGGGCTTTTCTGCGCATTTTTATGTTTGAAAGACCGATAAAGTCATTTCGCGTGAGCAGTGGAATGAGCCGGTTCCCAGTCCTTGTAATTCTCGTACCGGCTCTCCCTGAGGGTGACGTGCGACCAGATCTCGTCGGCCACAGGCTGCCAGTCGGCAGCATACGCACCGCACTTATCGCAGAGATGGTCTACGCTCTCGGGCGACTGCAAGTCGGTGCTGTGAGCACCGGTGTCATGCACCATCTGGCGCAGAAGCTCGGGGTTTTCCAGCATCGGGCAGGGACGCAGATGGTTTTTATTGAAGGGCTGGCCGTTGTGGTAGGCCATGAAGAGCGGGCTGCGGAGAATATCGAGGATGCTGCTGTCGTGGATGTTGGCGTTGGAATAGTGGATAAAGACGCACGGCTCTGCATCGCCCGCCGAATTGATATGAAAATAATTGCGTCCGCCTGCGATGCATCCGCCCACAAACTCGCCATCGTTCTGGAAGTCCATCGGATAAAACGGAATATCGCTCTTTTCTGAGCGGAGATACCGGATGCGTTCGATCATGTACTTGCGCTGAGCAGGCGTGGGCATCAGCTCTGGCGCAGCCTCGTTGCCTACCGGCATATAGTGGAAGTAGAACCCGAAGTGCGCGCCCTTGTCGCAGAGCATCCGCATAAAGTGGTCGCTGGTGACGGCTTCGAGATTGTCTCTGGTATAGCAGATGGAGGTGCCAAAAAGGATCCCGTGGGCCTTGAGCAAGTCCATCGCATTCATGACAGCGGCATAGTGGCCGTCGCCCCGCCGGGCATCATTGGTAGAGGGAGTTCCCTCGATCGAGAGCATGAAGGCGATATTGCCCAGTTTTACGACCTCTTCGCAGAACGGCTCATCGATGAGGGTCGAGTTCGTGTAAATCGCAAACTGCACATCGTTGTGCTTTTTTGCCAGACGGAGAATATCCGCCTTCCGCACCAGAGGCTCGCCGCCGGTGAGCATATAGAGATAGACCCCCAGCTCCTTGCCCTCGGTGATGATTTTGTCCATATCCTCAAAGCTGAGGTTGTTTTTGTGGCCGTACTCGCCCGCCCAGCATCCCACGCAGTGCATATTGCAAGCCGAAGTGGGGTCGAACAGGATCAGCCACGGAATGTTGCAGTGGTACTTTGTGCGGTTCTCGCGGATGGTCTTTGTCCCCCGGAAGAACGCCTCATAGCCAAGGTTGAGCGCCGTGGTGCGTGCCACGCTGGGCGCGGTCTGGTCGAGCACACAGTTGATGAGCTTCGACCACTTGCTGTCCGCATCGGTCAGTACTGCGCGGGCGTGCTCATACGTCTCCTCGCTGAACGAGTCGCCATAGAACTGCTTGGCGACGTCCACCATCTCGGCAAACGCCTTCTGACGGTCTTTGCTGACATGAGCCAGTGCCACATCCACCATCGTTCCGACAGCGGTACGCTGTACCTTATGGTTCAACGACTCCAACGCGATACTCATAAAAGTCTGCCTCCTTGTGCGGGTCTTTGCCAGCCCTTTGTTTTGACAATACTTTAACATTTTTCCGACAAAGGTTCTATAAGCAACAAAAGCAGGGTGATAGTTTTTCTATCATCCTGCTCTGCTTGTTCAAATTTTTATCAGTCGTCGATTTTTGATGCTCTTCCGTCGGTGCTGAAGCGCAGCAGCGCCCGCTTCAGATCCCCCTGCATCATGGTGTTGAGCCGTTCGGCCATGATGGCTGGTTCGGTCTTCATATCGCGGCGTATCCATTCCAGCACCATACCCACAAAGCCATACTTATAAAAATCAATGATGAACTGCTTGTCCTCTTCCTGCACCGAGATGTTTTCACGCTCTACAAACATCCGCAGCAGAGGGTCAAGCATTTTATAGAGGTACTGCTCCACCTGTTCCCGGCTGATGGAGCGGTAGACATTCAGCACCAGCACCCGGTTGGCCTGCACCTTTTCCAGCATATCGCGGAAGGCGTCGCTCCACGTCTCAAAGTCCTGATGGCCTTCCAGTGCCTCTGTGGCATCCTCCACCAGGATCCAGTCCACCAAATCGTAAATATCCTTGAAATGGTAGTAAAAGGTCATGCGGTTCACGCCGCAGTCCTCGGTAATGTCGTTTATCGTTATCTTATTCAGCGGCTTGCGGAGCAGCAGCTTTTTGAGCGATGCTTCCAGCGCGCGTTTTGTCGTCTGTGCCACGAGAATGCCCATCCTTTCGCGTTTGCCCCGTTCTGTGCGGAGTTTTCCAACTTCTATCTATTATGATACCTCATCTGCCCGTGCAGGTGCAAGCACCTTTTTCGACTTTTTCATGAACTTTTTATGTTTTCTTAAGATTTGGACAGCAAAAAAGCTGCGCCGCCGCAGCGCGTCTATCAGGAGCTTTCCGAAAAGCTTTGACATTTTCCGGCTTTCCTCTTGATTTCTCCCCCGGCCCTGCTTACAATGGAGACACAGAGGGGGGCATCTCCCCTGTTCTTTTGATTGGGAAAGAGGTTTTTCTTATGCTGAATACCATCGGTTTCTTAGGCTGCGGCAACATGGGCGGGGCTATCGCCCGGGCCGTCTGCAAGGCGGCAGACCCGCAGAACGTCTGGCTGGCCAACCGCACCGCCGCCAAGGCAGAGGCTCTGGCCGCTGAACTGGGCTGCAACACCACCATCAACGACGAGGTGGCAGGCCGCTGCGACCTCATCTTCTTAGCCGTCAAGCCCCAGATGATGGAGGAGCTGCTGGCACCGCTCCGCTTCACGCTGGCCGAACGGCCCAGCCGCTTCGTGCTGTGCAGCATGGCGGCGGGCCTGTCCATCGCCCGCATTCAGGAGATGGCGGGCAGCGACTGCCCCGTCATCCGCATCATGCCCAACACGCCCGCTTCGGTGGGGGCCGGTATGATCCAGTACTGCACCTCCAATGTCACCGCCGAAGAAGAGGCCGAGTTCCTGAAATTGATGGCCCCCGCCGGGCGGCTGGATGCTGTGCCGGAAAGCCTCATCGACGCGGCCAGCTGCGTGTCCGGCTGCGGCCCGGCCTGGGTGTACCAGTTCATCGAGGCGCTGGCCGACGGCGGCGTGGCCTGCGGCCTGCCCCGTGCCAAGGCGCAGGAGTACGCCGCCCAGATGGTCCTGGGCAGCGCAAAGCTGGTGCTTGAGAGCGGCCAACACCCCGGCGCACTCAAGGACGCCGTGTGCAGCCCCGGCGGCAGCACCATTCAGGGCGTGCGGGTGCTGGAAGAAAAGGGCCTGCGGGGCGCGGTGATGGACGCCGTCATCGCCTCCTACAACAAGACCAAAGAGATGGGAAAGGGTTGATCTATGCGCATCGTAGTCAAAGTCGGCACCTCCACACTGGCCCACTCCACCGGACGGCTGAACATCCGCCACACCGAAGAGCTGGTGAAAGTGCTCAGCGATTTGAAGAACGCCGGACATGAGGTCATCCTCGTGTCGTCGGGTGCTATCGGCATGGGTGTGGGCAAGCTGTCGCTTTCCGCCCGCCCTACCGATATGTCCTCCAAGCAGGCTTGTGCCGCCGTGGGTCAGTGTGAGCTGATGTACACCTACGACCGGCTGTTCAGCGCCTACGACCACACGGTGGCGCAGATTTTGCTCACCGGTGTGGACATCGAGCACGCCAGCCGCCGTGAGAACATCCAGAACACCCTCACCCGCCTGCTGGAGCTGGGCGCACTGCCCATCATCAACGAGAACGACACCGTCGCCACCGACGAGATCACCTCCATCGGCGACAATGACACCCTCGCCGCCATCGTCACCTGCTGCATCAAAGCCGATCTGCTGGTGCTGCTGAGCGACATCGACGGCCTCTACACTGCCAACCCCCACACCCACCCGGACGCAAAGCTCATCCCTCTGGTGGAGGACATCACGCCCGAAGTGATGGCGCTGGCCGACGGAGCCGGCTCGGCGCTGGGTACCGGCGGAATGTCCACCAAACTCCGGGCCGCCCGGATGGTGACCTCCAGCGGAGCTGACATGGTCATCGCGAACGGCGCCCACCCCGAGCTGCTCTATGACATCGCCGAGGGCCGTGCCGCAGGCACCCGCTTTGCGGCCCACAGACAGGAGGCATAACATGACCACACAGGAAATTCTGAAAGCCGCCCGCGGGGCCAAGACTGCCGTTGCCCTTTCGGACAGCGGCACCCGTGATTCTGCCCTTCTCGGGATGGCTGATGCCCTCTGCGCACCGGAATCCATGGACGCCATCCTCGCCGCCAACGCCGAGGACATGGCCGCCGCCAAGGGGCACATCAGCGACGTCATGCTGGACCGCCTCGCGCTGACGCCCCAGCGCATCGAGGCCATGGCCAAGGGCATCCGGGACGTTGCCGCCCTGCCTGACCCGGTGGGCCGGGTGCTGAGCCGCATCGAGCGTCCCAATGGCCTCGTCATCGAGAAGACCGCCGTGCCGATGGGCGTCATCGCCATCATCTACGAGAGCCGCCCCAACGTCACCAGCGATGCTGCCGCCCTCGCCATCAAGAGCGGCAATGCCTGCATCCTCCGCTGCGGCAAAGAGGCGTGGCGCTCGGCCAACGCCATCGTTCAGACCTTGCGGCAGGGTCTGCGGGCAAACGGTCTGCCTGAAACAGCAGTCTGCCTCATCGAGGACACCACCCATGCCTCGGCCAACGCCCTGATGACCGCCGTCGGCTATGTGGACCTTCTCATCCCGCGCGGCGGGGCCGGACTCATCCGTGCCTGCGTCGAGAACGCGAAAGTCCCCTGCATCCAGACCGGCACCGGTATCTGCCACATCTTCGTGGACGACACCGCCGACCAGACCAAGGCGCTGGACATCATCGAGAACGCCAAGGCCAGCCGCCCCAGCGTCTGCAACGCCGAGGAAGTCTGCCTCGTCCACAGCGCCATCGCGAGCGAGTTCCTGCCGAAGCTGGCCCAGCGCCTCGGCCCCGACCGCACCGCCAAGGGTCTGCACTCGGTGGAACTGCGGCTGGACGAGCGCGCCGCCGCCCTCATCCCCGGCACCCCTTCCGGGCCGAAGGATTTCGACACGGAGTTCCTCGACTACATCCTTGCGGTGAAAATCGTGGACAGCGTGGAGGAATCCATCGCCCACATCGCGGCTCACTCCACCGGCCACAGCGAAGCCATCCTGACCCGGACTGACGCCCATGCTGCCCTCTTCACGGCGGCAGTGGACAGTGCCGCCGTCTACGTCAACTGCTCCACCCGCTTCACCGACGGCGGAGAGTTCGGCCTAGGCTGTGAGATGGGCATCTCCACCCAGAAGCTCCACGCCCGGGGACCCATGGGCCTCGGCGAGCTGTGCAGCTACAAGTACATCATCCACGGCAACGGTCAGACCCGGTAATTTTCGGGTTTTCCCGGGATACATCACCCTTTCGGTAAAAATTTTCTCCACAGGCCGGGGCTGAATGCCTCAGCCTGTATTTTTGTTTCATCGAGATGGACCGTTTTTCTCTCAAGCACACTTTTGGTTGAAAAAGTTTTGCAAATACATCCGAGAATAATTCCTTGTATCCAAATTTTCTCCATTCTCCACAAAGCCATAGTCATACTTTTGCCATTTTATCTTGCAAAAATCACAACAAACCTCTTGACATACGGGCCTTCTGCGGGTTAAATTTAAAATGAGGGTGTGATTCAACACAATCGCACTGGTTTAGTCTGTTTATCGAGAATTGTTCTCCGCAAGACTTCAACTTTTCAGACCGTTTTACTGCGGAGAACACTCTTCCGAGCATATCCGCCCACTCACAACACTATACTTGGAATGAAGGAGAGAGCGTTATGACGATTGCTATTCTTGCACATGATTCCCGCAAAGAGCTGGCGCTGCAGTTCTGCACAGCTTACAGCGGCATCCTATCCCGCAACACAGTCATTGCCACCGGCACCACCGGTCGGATGCTGACGCAGGCCACCGGCCTGCCCGTACACTGCTACCTCTCCGGGAAGCTGGGCGGTATCCAGCAGATCTCGGCCCGGGTGGCCTGCGACGAAGTAGACCTCGTGCTCTTCTTCCGCGACCCGCTCAAGGCCGAGAACGGCAGCAGCGAGCAGAACCTGCTGCGGCTGTGCGATATGCACAGTGTGCCGATCTCTACCAACATCGCCACCGCCGAAGTGCTGCTGCGCGGCCTCGACCAGGGCGACCTCGACTACCGTGAGGGCATCCATCCCGACATCGTGGAGCCGCTGCCCGTCCATCGGGCCGTGTGCTGAGCCTGTTTTTAAGACTTTTTCGCCATTTGTGGTTTTGTGTATAGAGGGTTTTCGACAAAGAAAGACACCGCAGAAGCTTTCACACTTCTGCGGTGTCTTTTTATCTTATGCGCTCAGGTACCACTGAGGGATAACTTATTCCAGACCGCCCATCTGCTTGATCGCCTTGATGGCGTAGGTCAGGGTGCGGCCCATAGCCACGCCTGCCATCAGGCAGGGATAGTTGTTGGCGAAGAAGGAGCCGGACATATCGCCGGTGACATACAGGCCAGGCATCGGCTTGTTGTCGTTGTCCAGAGCCTGACCCTTGTCGTTGATGGCGATGCCCTGCTCGGTGGTCAGCAGAGAGGCACCCAGCCAGCAGCCGTAGAAGGGCGCGGTG
>OGOG01002500.1_pt1 | contig 15381 bp, 10 predicted proteins | sample 1552581 | NCBI WGS metagenome assembly OGOG01 (sample SAMEA2580152, study PRJEB22360) | human gut metagenome | biome: human gut; feature: human-associated habitat; material: faeces | place: Denmark | collected 2008/2010 | reverse complement strand
GTATTTGAGTAGTAGAATAAACAAGACCTTTCTTATTTTTATAATAAGGAAGGTCTTTTTTCGTGCACATATATACATGGTGGTTTGTATATTTGTACTGAAATATTTGACTTTGACAATTCAGAAATATATAATGACCTTGTGCGTTTGCACCTAAAAATAATTATATGGTGGGATATCCCATAATACACGTAAGATAGGAGAGTTTTGATATGGGCGATACAAGAATTGTAGTAGATGCTATGGGCGGAGATTATGCACCGGAGTGGATCATAAGAGGTGCTGTAGAAGCTGTGAACGAAGGGGCAAAGGCTCATATAATTCTCACTGGAAAAGAGGCTGTCATAAAGGGTGAGCTTGCAAAATACACATATGACACCTCCAAGATAGAGATAAAGAACTGTACTGAGGAGATCACATGTCACGATGCACCTGTTCAGGCAATCAGAAGCAAGAAAGACTCATCACTTACAGTTGGAATGAATATGGTAAAAAGTGGAGAGGCTGACGCAATAATCTCAGCCGGAAGCTCAGGAGCCATCCTTGCAGGAGGACAGCTTATCGTCGGAAGATCCAAAGGTGTGAAGAGATCACCTCTGGCACCACTCATCCCTACGACCAAGGGATATTCACTTCTTATTGACTGCGGTGCTAATGTAGATGCGAGACCTGAGCATCTGCTTCAGTTTGCAAAGATGGGTTCCATATATATGGAGAACATCGAGAAGATCGAGAAGCCAAGAGTAGCCATCGTCAATATTGGTGACGAGGAGGAGAAGGGTAACGCCCTCGTAAAGGAGACATACCCACTGCTCAAGGAATGTAAGGACATCAATTTTGTTGGAAGTATAGAAGCTCGTGAGATTCCAAATGGTGCTGCAGATGTCATCGTATGTGAAGCATTTGTGGGAAATGTTATCCTCAAGCTGTACGAGGGACTTGCAAAAATGCTGCTTGGAGAGATCAAGAAAGCGGTCATGTCTTCATTCAAGTCAAAGATCGGCGGTGCACTTATAAAGGATTCCCTCGGAGAGCTCAAGGAGAGATTCAACGCCAAGACAAAGGGTGGAGCACCTCTTCTTGGACTTAAGGGACTCGTAGTAAAGATCCACGGCAACTCACACAACGAAGAAGTTAAGAGTGCAATATTCCAGTGCATCAACTTCAGTGAGACCGGAGTAAACGCCAAGATTGCTGAAAAGCTGAGTGAGGAGCAGGCATAATGAAGAAGGATTATGGTGAGCTTGAAAAAAGAATAGGATACGAATTCAAGGATATAAGACTTCTGATAACGGCTCTGACACACACGTCATTTGCAAATGAGCTTAAGGTTAATAAAACTGAGTCATATGAGAGACTTGAGTTTCTCGGGGATGCCATCCTTGAGTATATTGTGAGTGACTATCTCTTCCGCAAGAAGAGAGAATATGAGGAGGGAAAACTCACAAAGCTGAGGGCAAGTCTTGTATGCGAATTTACTCTTTCACAGATATCCGAGAGTCTTGGATATGGCAAATTTGTCCTTCTTAGCAAGGGTGAAGCCCAGACAGGCGGAAGGACAAGGAAATCCATTCTGTGTGATCTCTTTGAATCCGTTCTCGGTGCGATGTATCTTGATGGCGGAATGGATGTCGCCAAGAAGTTTGTCCATCAGTTCCTGCTGGATGACGTTGAGACAAAATCATTGTTCTACGATGCAAAGTCAACCCTTCAGGAATTCTGCCAGAAGAATGGAAAAGAATTAAAGTATGAGCTCATAGAGGAGAAGGGGCCTGAACATAACAAGATATTTGTATCGGATGCCATGATAGATGGCCAGGCTACAGCCAGAGGTGAGGGTTCAAACAGAAAAAACTCCGAACAGATGGCTGCATACAAAACATTGTTACAATTAAGAAAAAAGCAGGATTAATTTATGTATTTAAAGAGTATAGAGGTAAATGGCTTCAAGTCATTTGCAAACAAGATAGTATTCAAATTCAATCACGGAATAACCTGTATCGTTGGACCTAATGGTTCGGGTAAGAGCAATGTAGCGGATGCAGTGAGATGGGTTCTGGGTGAACAGAGTGCCAAGAGTCTCCGTGGTTCCAAGATGGAGGATGTCATTTTCTCGGGAACACAGCTCAGAAAGCCGCAGGGCTCCGCATATGTTGCCATAACTCTTGACAACAGCGATCACAGCCTTCCTATAGATTATAATGAAGTCACAGTTGCAAGACGAGTATACAGATCAGGAGAGTCTGAATATCTGATTAACGGTACTGTCAGCAGACTGAAGGATGTATATTCTCTCTTCTTTGACACCGGTATCGGTAAGGAGGGTTATTCAATCATCGGACAGGGCCAGATCGAGAAGATCCTCAATGGTAAACCTGAGGAGAGACGAGAGCTTTTTGACGAGGCTGCCGGAATCGTAAAGTTCAAGAAGAACAAGGCTGCTGCGGAGAAATCACTTGAAGCAGAGAGGGACAATCTCAGCCGTGTCAACGACATTCTCAAGGAGCTTGAAAAACAGGTCGGACCACTCAAGGAGCAGTCTGAGACCGCAAGGAAATACCTGGCATTTAAAAATGAATTAAAAAAACTCGATGTGAATGCATTCCTTCTCGAGACAGAGAAACTTAAAACAGCTCTCGAGGAAGATCAGAACAGGCTCACTATCGTAAACGATGATATAGATGAGAGCAAGCAGGCGTATGAACAGACAAAGGAAGAATACGACCAGATAGAGACTGCTATAGAGCAGCTCAATTCCATAATTGAGTCATCTAAAAACGAGATTCATGAGAACAGGCTTGCAAAAGAGCGTGCTGAAGGTGAGATAAATGTTATCAACCAGCAGATAATCACACTCAAAATGAACGATCAGAACATACATGATCAGATAGACCGAATCAACAGCCAGATCGAGTCCGGCGAGGAAGAACTCGCAGATTACACATCCCAGAAAGATGAACTGGATGACTCTATCTCAGAAGTTGAACAGGCACTTAAAACAGCCCAGAAGGAAAGCTCCGACATGACCTCCTACATAGAGGCCTGCCAGCAGGAGATTGAGAGCTGCAAGGCTGACATCATAGAATATATGCATGAGAGCGGTAATCTCCAGGCAAAGGTCGGAAGATATGACGCCATGCTGGAGAATATCAACTTTAGAAAGACACAGCTCAACCAGAGACTTCTGCAGTTTAAGAGCGACGATGCCGGGGACAAGAAGGAATATGAGTCACTGTCATCACAGCTTGCCGAACTTGAGGCGGGAGTAAAGGTCATTCTCGCGGGATTGGACAGTGCAACCGATCAGCTTGCCCAGAATCAGAATAGAAACAAAACTAACCGTGAGCTGATCCACAACACCAACGAGAAGCTTTCGGCCACAGAGTCCAAGATGGAGGCTCTCAGAAATATAACTGAGAGATACGACGGATACGGCAACAGTATCAGACGAGTCATGGAACAGAAACAGTGGAATCCGGGCATAATAGGCGTTGTTGCGGACATAATCACGGTAAATCAGAAGTACGAGGTCGCTGTGGAGACTGCCCTTGGCGGAAGTATACAGAACATTGTCACTGAGGACGATGCCACTGCCAAGAGAATGATCTCATATCTGAAGACCAACAGACTCGGACGTGCAACATTTCTTCCGCTTAACACCATAACAGACCGCGGTTCCGTCAGAAATGATGTGCTCAGGGAAAAAGGAGTCATAGGAGTTGCATCAGATCTTGTTGAGGTCGATTCCAAATTCAACACGCTGGTAAAGAACCTTTTAGGCAGGATCATAGTTGTCGACAATATCGATAATGCCCTGGCGGTAGCGCGTAAGAACAATCAGTCGCTCAGACTTGTCACCATAGAGGGAGAACTGATAAATCCGGGCGGATCAATGACCGGAGGTGCATTCAGGAATTCCAGTAACCTTCTCGGAAGAAAGAGAGAACTGGATGAACTCAAGGAGCAAATCGATAACCTGAAATCAACAGCGTCAAAGGCTGCGGCTCTCGACGCACAACTTAAGACTTCAAGAGATCAGCTCAGACAGGATATAGACAAATACAACTCCGAACTGCAGCAGGCATATCTGAAAAAGAATACTCTGACCATGAGTATTGACCAGGTCAAAGAAAAACTTGCCGAATCTGAAAGAGTATTTGTCTCGATCGAGAAAGAGGTAGCAGAGCTCAACAATCAGATAACGGAGATAAACAACAATAAGGATTCTCTTGCCGACAACAACAAAAAGCATGAAGCCATGAGGCTTGAAGCTGAGGCAAGAGTGGAAGAACTTGAGGGACAGGGACAGGAGAACAAGGATAAGCTCACCGCTGCAAACTCAAGGGTATCTGAGCTTATGATTAAGTTTAATTCCGTCAAGCAGAAAGAGGACTTCATTGTAGAAAATATCCGAAGAATAAATATGGATATCGAAAAATACAAGGAAGAACTTGAGGGCTTTACAAGCCGCGAGGAGTCATCATTCAGTGAGATCACAGAGCTGGAAGACAGAATAGCTGCTATAAAGACAGATATCGCAAGCAGAACCGGAAGTATCGCTTACAACGAGGACAAGGTAAACGAATTCTCAGTCAAGAGAGAGGAATTACAGCAGAGCCACAAGGAATTCTTTGCCAGACGAGAAGAACTTTCCGAAAAGATTGCAGGACTCGAGAAGGACTCATACAAGCTCACATCGATAATCGAGAAGAACACTGAGAAAGCAGACGAACTCAGCAACTATATGTGGGAGGAGTATGAGCTTACATACAGCAGTGCCCAGGAACTCAAGGACGATAATCTTCCTGAACTGCCGGCACTAAAGAAGGAGATCGTTGCAGTAAAGGCCAAGATCAAATCCCTTGGAGATGTCAATGTCAATGCCATAGATGACTACAAAGAAGTCTCTGAGAGATACGAATTTCTCAAGGGACAGCATGACGATATAGTCAGTGCGGAGACCAACCTTGTAAATATCATTGCGGAGCTTGAAAAATCAATGCAGGAGCAGTTTGCCGAGAAGTTCAAGGAGATACAGGTCATGTTCGACAAGGTATTCAAGGAGCTGTTCGGTGGTGGACGTGGTGCACTTGAGCTGGTTGATACCGAGGATCTTCTTGAAACAGGTATCAGGATCATAGCACAGCCACCTGGAAAGAAGCTCCAGAATATGATGCAGTTGTCAGGTGGAGAGAAGTCCCTCACCGCCATAGCACTGTTATTTGCAATTCAGAGTCTGAAGCCATCACCTTTCTGTCTGCTGGACGAGATAGAGGCGGCTCTTGACGACTCGAACGTAAGAAGATTTGCACAGTATCTCAACAGGCTTACAAAGGATACGCAGTTCATAGTTATATCACACAGAAAGGGAACCATGGAGGCTGCTGATATCCTGTACGGTATAACCATGCAGGAGAAGGGTGTATCTACCCTCGTATCAGTCAACCTTATTGAGAACGATCTGGATAAATAACAATAGAAGATATTAAACAGGAGGTATGTCATGGCAGAGGAAAAAGAGAATTTTTTGCGAGACTTAAGGCAGGTCTTGCAAAGACAAGAGATAATATAGTAGAAAGCTTTACAGATGTATTCGGTGCATCCCATATAGATGATGATTTCTATGAGAATCTTGAAGAGACATTTATCATGGCTGATATGGGATATGAGACGACTGAGAAGGTTATAGAGGGGCTTAAGCAGAAGGTTGAGGATTCACACATCAAAGAACCTGCTGCCTGCAAGGAACTTGTGATCAATATAATCAAGAACCAGATGTCTGTGGACGATTCAGCGTACGACTTCGAGAATAAGAAGTCCGTTGTGCTGGTCATCGGGGTAAATGGTGTCGGCAAGACAACGACCATCGGAAAGCTTGCTGCCCAGTACCGCCAGAGAGGCAAGAAGGTTCTCACTGCTGCCGATACATTCAGAGCTGCCGCCATAGATCAGTTAAAGACCTGGGCTAACAGGGCACAGGTTGATATAATTTCACACAATGAGGGCGCTGATCCCGCTGCAGTTGTATACGACGCAGTGGCTGCCGCCAAGGCAAGAGATACGGATATCCTTCTCGTTGATACAGCGGGAAGACTTCACAACAAGAAGAATCTCATGGACGAGCTTGCAAAGATGAGAAGGATCATCACAAGGGATTATCCGGAGGCAAATGTTGAGGCGCTCATAGTTCTGGACGGAACAACAGGTCAGAATGCCCTTGAACAGGCAAGACAGTTCAGCAATGTAACTGAGCTTGACGGTATAGTTATCACCAAGCTTGACGGAACTGCCAAGGGTGGTATTGCGATAGCGATCCAGGCAGAGCTTGACGTACCGGTCAAGTTTATCGGAGTTGGTGAGAAGATCGGTGATCTCCAGAGATTTGACCCTCAGGAATATGTCAACGCATTGTTCGCAGATTTTGACGAGGACAGATCCGAGATCGATATGCTCATCGGCGATGACATGTAATACTACGGCATATATAATGATCATATGTATGTATGCCAATGTACTTATATCTGTGCACAACCATATATGATTTTCAAAAGGATTTTTACATAAGGAGACATTAACAAATGGCAGAACAGAACACAACAGACAAACTGACACTTGCGAAATTTGAGGAGGCCTACGACATTGTACATAAGGTGGTTCTCCCTACAAAGCTCATATACAGTGACTATTTCAGTGGGATAACAGGCAACAAGGTATACTTCAAACCTGAGAACCTTCAGAAGACCGGTGCATACAAGATCAGGGGTGCATATTACAAGATAAGCACGCTTTCGGATGAAGAGAGACAGAAGGGACTGATAACAGCTTCGGCTGGAAATCATGCCCAGGGTGTAGCATATGCTGCAAAAGCATATGGAGTAAAGGCGACCATCGTTATGCCTTCATCTACACCTCTCATCAAGGTTAACAGAACTAAGGCATACGGCGCAGAGGTTATACTGTATGGAGACGTATATGATGAATCATGTGCATACGCTCTTGAGCTTGCAGAGGACAAGGGTTATACATTCATTCATCCGTTCGATGATCTCGATGTTGCCACAGGACAGGGCTCGGTTGCGATGGAGATCATAAAGGAGCTTCCTTTCGTTGACTATATCCTTGTTCCTATCGGAGGTGGCGGTCTGGCAACAGGTGTGTCCACACTTGCCAAGATGATGAATCCGAACATCAAGGTCATAGGTGTTGAGCCTGCCGGAGCAAACTGTATGCAGGTCTCACTGAAGAACAAGAAGGTTACAACACTTCCATATGTCGACACCATTGCAGATGGAACTGCAGTAAAGACACCGGGAAGCAAGATTTTCCCATATATACAGAAGAACATAGATGATATTATAACTGTAGAGGATAACGAACTCATCGTTTCATTCCTCGATATGCTTGAGAACCACAAGCTTCTTGTTGAGAATTCAGGCCTTCTCACAGTGGCAGCACTTAAGCATCTCGATGTAAAGGGTGCCAAGGTCGTAAGCATACTGTCGGGCGGCAATATGGATATGATAACATTTGCCTCACTTGTACAGCACGGACTTATCGCAAGAAGCAGGATCTTCACAGTTTCAACACTTCTTCCTGACAAGCCGGGTGCACTCATGAACATTTCAAAGGTTATCGCTGATCTCCAGGGAAATGTTATCAAGCTTGAGCACAACCAGTTCGTATCCATCAACAGGAATTCAGCAGTTGAGCTTGTTATCACTATGGAGGCATTTGGCCCTGAGCACAAGCAGCTCATCATCAACACACTTGCTGATAAGGGCTACAAGCCAAAGGAAGTCATGACAAAGGGAATATACAATTAATTGTAGTTGATATCGATGATTAACGATGAACTCACTTTAACCGTAAATGACAACAAAATAATCGCCTGCAGACGCGGTGACAATCTGTTCAAGGTGCTGTGCAGCGCCGGATATGTGTTCAGTGGAAACTGCGGAGGTCTTGGAAGGTGTCAGAGATGTCTGGTGGATGTAAAAGGTGCGGGCACGGTAAAAAGCTGTACCTACACTATCACTGATAACATACAGATAACCATAGGTGAGGATAACATGTCAGTCCTTGCTTCGTACAAGGGTGCTGATGAATCCAACAACGTATATAATGGCGATGGTCGTGGTATAGGCATAGCTATAGATTTAGGCACCACCACCATCGCCATAGAACAGATAGATATGTCTGATGGAAGTGTCACGGACAGATGTGGATTTATGAATCCGCAAATTGAATATGGCAGCGATGTCATATCAAGGATCCGAACAGGCTCCACAGAAGATGGACTGACAAAGCTCAGAAGCTCAGTAGTCACAAAGATTTCCTCAGAGTTGGCCGGAATGGGGTATGCCCCTGCAGATATATCAAGGATAATTATTTCTGGAAACACCACCATGAATGCAATACTGGAGCGGCTGCTTCTGGACAATCTCGGGCATGCACCATTTGAGATCAGGAATCCTGACAGTATAACAGTATCAGGGAAGGATTTCTTTGATGATGAAAGATTTTGCAGTGCGGAAGTCACATGTCTTCCTAACCTCAGTGCATTTGTTGGAGCTGACGCATTGTGCGGTGCAGTCGTCTGTAACATTGACAGGTCTGACAAATATCAGTTGTTTGCAGATCTCGGAACAAACGGAGAACTCATACTTGCAAAGCAGGGTATCGGTTATGCCACCTCATGTGCATGTGGTCCGGCATTTGAGGGAATGCTGAGGAGAGGTGTTGCAGCTCCAACCACAGCCTTTGATCTGCTGAACAGACTTAATTTGCTACACATAGTGAATGACGATGGAGTCCTAGTTGATCAGTATATAGACGGAGGCTACAGACTTGCGGGTGGAGTGACAATTGACATGGATATGATCAGAAGCTTTCTCCTTGCAAAGGCAGCCATATGTGCAGGGATAGAATCCCTCATGGATATGGCGGGGATAACGGCAGAGGACGTATCACGTGTATATCTGGCAGGAGGCTTCGGGTGCAGTCTTAATATATCAAGTGCGGTAAGCCTTGGACTTTTTCCGGACAGTTTTCAGGGGAAATCAGAATTTGCAGGAAATACATCCCTGCACGGAGCACATAAGTGCTTGATTGATAAGAGTTTTATTGATAGAATATATGCGTTTAAAGAGACCCTGACTGCTGTGAATCTCGGTGAGCTTGAGGGCTTTGACAGAAGATATTACAGTCATATGGATCTCAGACCATGGACCGCACAGTCACATGGTACAAATAAATTACAACAGAAGAGTAGATTATGAAATTACTAAGTATAGCAAGCGGTAGCAGCGGTAACTGCTATTACGTCGGCAATAGCGATACCCATCTTCTTGTGGATGTAGGCATAAGCTGCAAGAGGGTTGAAAACGCCCTTAAGGATGAGGGAATAAAGCCGTCTGAACTCGATGGTGTTCTTGTAACGCATGAGCATATAGATCATGTGAAGGGCATAGGTGTTCTGGCAAGAAAGCACGGTGTTCCTATATATGCCACTGCAGGAACCATAGCTGAGATGAAGAAGATGACCTCCCTTGGCAGTATCGATGAGGGACTGTTTCATGAGATCCGTCCTGATGAAAAGATACTGATAAAGGATATAACCGTTGATCCGTCATCCATCTGGCATGACGCAGCGGATCCGGTATGCTACAGCCTATATGGAGATGGCAAAAAAGTGTCCATAGCGACTGATATGGGCAATTATAATGATTATATTGTAGATAAGCTTGACAACTCAGATATAATGGTAGTTGAGGCCAATCATGATGTCAGAATGCTTGAGGCAGGACCATATCCTTATTATCTCAAGAGACGAATCCTTGGCAACTATGGTCATCTGTCCAACGAATTGTCAGGGCAGCTCATATACAGACTTCTGAATGACCATGTGAAGGGTATCCTTCTGGGACATCTGAGCAAGGAGAACAATTTTGAAGAGTTGGCATACGAGACAGTCAAGCTGGAGCTTGAAAACAATTCATACGCCAACGATGTAAGGGAATTTGGGCTGGCAGTAGCCAGAAGAGACATGCCTATGGCTGCCATAGAGGCATAGGCTGATTTTTAGGAGTGAATAAAGATGGGTTCTGTATGTACAGGCTCCATCATCAACAAGGAGGATAAATGAAATGAAAAAGAGAATCATAACTGTAGTAGGTAAGGACAGCGTGGGAATCACAGCTAAGGTATGTGTATATCTGGCAAACAACCAGATCAATATACTTGACATATCACAGACTATAGTTGCAGGGTACTTCAACATGATGATGGTGGTTGATACACAGGAGTCATCCAAATCAACAGAGCTCATCGCATCAGAGCTCGGACAGATCGGAGAAGAGATTGGAGTACAGATAAAGGTACAGCACGAGAAGATCTTTGAGACAATGCACAGAATCTAATAATATACAGTCTGACAGACAGAAAAGAGGATATACATGATTAGCATAAATGAAGTAATCGAGACCAATAAGATGATCTCAGACATGAATCTGGATGTTCGTACCATCACAATGGGAATCAGTCTTTTGGATTGTGTAGGCACAGATGTGGATGATACATGTACAAAGATATATAACAAGATAACAACATATGCCAAGGATCTTGTATCAACAGGTCAGGAGATATCAAGAAGATATGGTATACCAATCGTCAACAAGAGAGTTTCTGTAACACCTATAGCACTGGTTGGTGGTTCCGTATGTAAGACCACCGGAGATTTTGTAAAGATCGCAAAGGCTCTTGACAAGGCTGCAGACACCATAGGAGTCAACTTCATCGGAGGATATTCAGCGCTTGTAAATAAGGGCATGACTCCTGCTGATGAGCTTCTTATCCGTTCAATTCCTGAAGCACTCTCAAGCACAGGAAAGGTGTGCAGCTCCATAAATGTAGGTTCAACCAAAACCGGTATAGATATGGATGCAGTCAAGATTCTCGGAGAGATGATCAAAGACACTGCCGAGCTCACCAAGGAAGCAGATTCCATCGGTTGTGCAAAGCTTGTAGTATTCTGTAACGCACCTGATGACAACCCATTTATGGCCGGTGCATTCCACGGTGTTACCGAGGGAGACTGTGTCATCAATGTCGGAGTCAGCGGCCCTGGTGTTGTAAAGAAAGCCCTTGAGAAGGTAAGAGGAGAAAACTTTGAGGAACTCTGCGAGACCATCAAGAAGACAGCTTTCAAGGTAACCAGAGTTGGACAGCTCGTTGCAAAAGAGGCATCCAAGATGCTCGGCGTACCATTTGGTATAGTTGACCTGTCACTTGCCCCTACTCCTGCAGTCGGAGACAGTGTAGGTGAGATTCTCGAGGAGATCGGTCTTGAATACGCCGGAGCTCCTGGTACAACAGCAGCACTTGCGCTCCTCAACGATCAGGTTAAGAAGGGTGGAGTTATGGCTTCATCATACGTCGGAGGACTCTCCGGTGCATTCATCCCTGTATCTGAGGACCAGAGAATGATCGATGCAGTTTCCGCAGGAGCATTAACTCTTGAGAAACTTGAGGCCATGACATGTGTATGTTCAGTAGGTCTTGATATGATAGCAATTCCTGGTGATACATCACCTGCAACCATATCAGGAATTATCGCTGATGAGATGGCTCTTGGTATGATCAACCAGAAGACAACCGCTGTAAGACTTATCCCTGTTATCGGTAAGACGGTTGGAGATCAGGCTGAATTTGGCGGACTTCTCGGATACGCACCTATCATGCCTGTCAACAGATTTGCATGTGATAAGTTTGTCAACAGAGGTGGACGTATTCCAGCCCCTATCCATAGTTTCAAAAACTAATATTGGATAATGCGGTATAGGATCACAGTTCCTGATACGATATAGATATAGAGGATGCGCACTGAATACGGATATTCCGTGCGCATCTCTTTTGCTGTAATTGAATATTTCCATTTGGAGATATCAGATAATATGATTACAAGAAAATTATTTAAGGATATTATTTTATGAGAAGATTAGCTTTACCGGATGAAATACTGATGAAGGTTGAAAAGCCCGCCAGATATATAGGTGGAGAATACAACAGTGTTATGAAGGACAAGGACAAGGTTGATGTGCGTTTCTGCATGTGTTTTCCTGATGTATACGAGATAGGTATGTCCCATCTCGGAATTCAGATACTGTACGATATGTTCAACAGGAGAGAGGACACATGGTGTGAAAGAGTTTATTCGCCATGGCCTGATCTGGACGCGGAGATGAGAGAACATGACATCCCTCTGTTCGCGCTGGAATCCCAGGATCCTATAAAGGATTTTGATTTCCTTGGAATAACACTCCAGTACGAGATGTGTTACACCAATATTCTTCAGGTGCTTGATCTGGCTGGGATCCCACTCCGTACAAGAGACAGAAAAAAGGGAGACACACTTGTTATAGGCGGAGGCCCATGCTCATACAATCCTGAGCCTATAGCAGACTTCTTTGACATATTCTATATGGGTGAGGGCGAAGTATCATATGATGCACTTCTGGAGCTTTACAAGGTGTATAAGCACTCTGATATGACCAGGGAAGAATTTCTCATAAAGGTGTCCAACATTCCGGGATTATACGTTCCTGAGCTCTATGAAGTCACATACAAGGAAGATGGCACGATAGCTTCATTTGCTCCTAGATTTGAAGATGTGCCTGCCACGATAACCAAGACGGTCGTCATGGATCACAGCAAAGTCACATACCCAGAGAAGCCTGTTGTGTCATTCATGAAGCTCACTCAGGACAGAGTTGTTCTTGAGATCATGCGCGGATGTATAAGAGGCTGCAGATTCTGCCAGGCTGGAATGATTTACAGACCAACCAGACCTAAGGATGTCAATCTGTTAAAGGGCTATGCTGAGAAAATGCTGGCAAGTACAGGACACGAGGAGATAACCTTCAGCAGTCTGTCGTCGAGTGATTACGAGGAGCTTCCGGAGCTCACAGACTGCCTGATCGAGAAGATGGACAATGAGCATGTAAATATCTCTCTGCCATCGCTCCGTATAGACGCCTTTTCTCTGGATGTCATGAGCAAGATCCAGGATGTGAAGAAGAGTTCACTTACATTTGCCCCTGAGGCAGGAACGCAGAGACTCAGAAATGTTATAAACAAGGGTCTCACAAAGGAGAACATAATGGATGGTGCCCTGAAGGCCTTCAAAGGCGGCTGGGATAAGGTGAAGCTGTACTTCATGATGGGCCTTCCTACTGAGACATATGACGATATTGCCGGGATTGCAGACCTGTCGGAGGAGATCACTGAGCTTTTCTTTGCAAATATCCCAAGAGAAGAACGAAATGGACGTGTCATGGTCACCGCATCGGCATCATATTTTGTGCCAAAGCCATTTACTCCGTTCCAGTGGGCTCCGATGATAAGGCCTGAGGAATTTGTCAAGCGTGCATACTTTGTGAAGGACAGATTCCGCGCAGAGAAAAACCATAAGAGTCTTAAGTTCCAGTACCACGAAGCAGATATCACCATACTTGAGGGACTGCTTGCTCGAGGCGACAGGAAGCTCTGCGATGTAATATATGATGTCTATAAGGCCGGTCAGATATTTGACGCATGGACAGAGTTCTTCAAAAAAGAAAACTGGGACAACGCCATGGCAACGCACGGTCTGGATATAGATTTCTACACATACAGGGACAGAAATGTTGATGAGATACTTCCGTGGGATTTCATTGATATAGGAGTCACAAGAAAGTTCCTTGAGAGAGAGTGGGAGAACGCCCAGAACGAAAAGGTAACCCCTAACTGCAGACAGCAGTGTTCCGGCTGTGGTGCCGCAAGATTTGGAGGAGGTGTATGTTTTGAAAATAAGAATTAAATACTCCAAGCTCGGTAACCTCAGATTTATAGGACACCTTGACGTTATGAGATATTTCCAGAAGGAGATAAGACGTGCCGGTCTGGATGTGAGCTATTCCAAGGGATATTCGCCTCACCAGATCATCTCGTTTGCCGCTCCGCTGGCCATGGGGATCACTTCTGATGGCGAATACTTTGACGGAGAATTTGAATCCGTTACAACATCCAGAGAGATGATCGACGCATTGAATGCCGTATCGGTTGATGAGATGAAGGTCACTGAGTGTGTACTTCTTCCCGATGATGCAAAGAACTCCATGTCAGTTGTGTCAGCATCGGACTATGTCATCTCATTCCTTGACAAAGCAGGAACTGAAGAACGTCATAATATACTGGACAGTGTGGAATCCTTCATGTCGCAGGATCAGATCATCATTCTGAAAAAGACAAAGAAGAGCGAACGCGAGGAGAATATAAAACCTGGTATCATGACCTGCGAGCTGAGGGACGATCAGATATATATGCTGCTGTCAACCGGAAGTGAATACAACCTCAAGCCGGAGCTCGTCATGCAGGCTCTCTGCGCGTATGCGGATGTCAGTCACAACCAGTTCCATTATCATATTCACAGACTGGAGACGTACATGGATGGCCCTGATGGCAATATAATACCTCTATACAAGGCCGGTTCACCATTCTAAGAGTCTGCCTGACCGTATATTTGAAAGATTATAAGGGGAATATCACATGAGAAAGCTGGTAGTTACACACTACGACAACAAAATATTACAGGCTGTTATACAGGATGGCAAAGTCACAGATCTTAACCTGTCAGAGGGCAGTACAGTCCTCGGCAATATCTATGTGGGCAAGGTGGCCAACATCGTAAACAATATAAATGCCTGCTTCGTGGATTACGGTGACAGACTTCCCTGCTACTACAGTCTGGATGACAATGATATTATATACGCCGATGGCAGGGAGCACACAAAGCTCAGGATCGGCGATGAGATAGTCGTTCAGATCAGCCGTGACGCAGTCAAGACCAAGAACCCTGTTGGTTCATCGGAGCTCACCCTCCGCGGGGATTACTGTGTGGTCCACACCGGGGAACAGATCGGTGTATCGAACAAGATAAGCAGCAGAAAGCTCCGGGACGAGCTTAAGGACATCGCGCGAAATACCCTCCCGGCGGGTATAGGTTGTATCATTAGGACAAATGCTGTGGATGCGGACCCTGAACTCATAAAACGTGAACTGAATGAGCTGGGCGGTCGTCTCACACAGATCCTGAAGGCCGCAGCAACCAGAAAATGCTTTTCCTGTCTGTACCGGAATCCACCGGAATATATAGAAAACATAACTTTCATGGGAAGTAATAAGCTAGATTCACTGGTAACCGATGATGAAGAAATATTCCACGTATTTGAGGATTACATAGAGAAAAAACAGCCTGGAACAATAGACTTAACGCTTCATACCGATACAGAATGTCCGCTTACGGCAATCTACAATCTCAATAAAGAAGTGGAGGGAGCTCTAAAG
>OGOG01002489.1_pt1 | contig 15426 bp, 16 predicted proteins | sample 1552581 | NCBI WGS metagenome assembly OGOG01 (sample SAMEA2580152, study PRJEB22360) | human gut metagenome | biome: human gut; feature: human-associated habitat; material: faeces | place: Denmark | collected 2008/2010 | reverse complement strand
ATAATTATATTTTATCAAAAGAAGATAAAGATTCTTTTATCGACTTTATCGAACAAGTTGATAACACTAATAAAAAATATGATAAAATACAAACTCTATCTAATACATTAGTTAATGCTCACGATCAATTAAAAGATAAGAACAATAAGATTAAAACTCTAACTGAAAATAATGAGGCACTTAATTTAAGAGTTAAGGCTTTAAACGATACCATTAAAGAAAAAGATAATGAAATATCATTTTTAAAATCTAAAATACAAGATATACAAAATACTCTTAATTACTGGAAAGACAAGTTTAAAAAACTAATATCATTTCTACATAGCAAACTTCATAGTTGGTATGATAAAGATGATAAATATATAGATGTTGTTAATGATATGTATGAAGATAATGTTTTAGAAGATGATGACATTGAAGAATTAGATTTAAGTAAAGAAAAAGATGACTTTGAGAGATAACCTCATTGCCATCTTTTATTTGCTTATTTTAACCAATTTATGTGAAACCGTTTCGTCAACTGGTGGAACATAATCAACTAAATAAAATCCATATAAATGACCATATTTTTTCATTACTTCTTGAACTCTACTTAGTTTTCCAGTTTTATCAAACAATATCTTAGATTCTACAAGTTGCTCAACTCTGTGAACTTCACTAGGATTCATAGCAGTTGTTGAATATCTATTTTCATAGTCATAATCAAATGCAACATTGACACCTGTCTTATTACCTTCGGCTATTTTAGAATTTAATTTTTCCATTAATCTGTCATAAGTATAATAATCTGCTCCTGATTCTAATAAAACAACTATATTTAATGTTCCCTTACTATGTTTTGAATCTTGATAATTTGTTAAATAAACAGAATCTATATTATCATCTTTATATAATCCTTTAATAGTATCAGTTAATTCTTGTGATAAAAATGAATGCTCTTCATCTGTAAGATTTATTCTTTCTCTTACCACTTTGTCTAAATATAATAAATTATTTGCTCTAGCAATTTTTAATATATTAGCAAATTCTGGGAATTGATTATCACCTGCATATATAGTTTTATCCCATTCATACCATATATCAAATGCATCTTTTGCTCCATCTTTTACCATTTGTTGAACCTTTGAACTATTGAAAACAACATTATTTTTTTGATCATCTAATGAGTGATGCATTCCTTTATCTTGATAAATCTTTGCTTGTAAATCAGCTTCGATTTTATCACAATAATGTGAACATTTAGCTTCTGGAGTTTCTTGTTCATCAAATTCAAATAATAAATTTAATAAACTATCTTTCTCTTTTAGATTACCTAATGCATCTCTCATAGCTTGATGTTCAATTTCTTTTTTCTTCTCTGGTGTTATTCCATCAAATGGTGTAATATCACCAATTAATGTTTCACCTGTTTCATGTATAACTAACATTTTTAGTTCTTTATCAGTATCGAAATTATATTCAAATTCAGAGTTTAATACCATTGCTAAACCTATAGTTCCAACAACGTGTTCAGATATAGTTTCAATTCTGTCTGATTTAACATTCCAATGTTTACTATCCCATCCAGTTCTTACTTTATTTTTTAATCTAAAGTTTAAATAATAGAATTTAAATATTTCTTCACATTCATAAGGTTGCTTACCGCATAATGAAGATATAATAGTACTTCCTTCTTTAATTAATTCTGATGGTGTAATATTACTTTCTTTTTCTCTAATTATTTTAGTTAATAAAAGATCTAACATTTTATATTTGAATACTAATTTACCATTTTCAGTATTCATATCTCTTGCTTCTAATATCTCTTTAGAATATTGATTTCCTAATTTTAAATTTTCGAAATCATAATTAGGATACGAAATACTAAATTCAGAAAGAAGCAACATTCTATATATTTTTGATAAGTTCTTTGTTTCTTTAAACTCAGAATCAATAGCAGTTGCTAGTATCATACTACCAAATAAGTGATCAGCTATACTATAATTATTTAGTTCATCAATAATCTTATTCTTTAATTCATTTGAACAAACATAAAAGTTTAAAGATTTTCTTATTTCATCTAATTTTTCCATTTTATCCCCCACAAATAAGTAATATAGAAATATTATAGCACATATTTTTATTATTTTTACAAAAAAGCATAAATTTGCTTAGTTATAATAGGATATATTGTTTAAATATGCTATAATTATAATAGATTTTGTATCGTTCAATAGAATGATACTTTTTTGTTTGGAGGAATTTTATGATTAATATTAATGGTAAAGAATGGAATAAGTTAAAATTAAAAGATATAGAAAAATTTTTGTTATATGTTGAAGATGATGAAACATTTTTTATTGAATTTAAGGACGAAAATATAAGAAATACTCAATTAACAAAAGAATTGTCTGCTTTTGCTAATTCATATGGTGGATATTTATTTTTAGGGGTTGATGATTCTAAAAATATTATTGGTTGTACCAATAAATGGACTGAGTTAAAGATAAATACAATTATATGTAATGGTATTTCTCCAATGCCACAAATAGATATAAAAAAATTTAATCTTAGTAATAATAAAAAATTATATGTTATTAAAGTTGAAGAAGGATTGAATCCACCTTATGTTACAAATGATGGACATATTTATCATAGAGTTTCTTCTTCTTCAGATAGAGTAAAAGATTCTAATACATTAAACAATTTATATCAAAAGAGCAAAGATAATATTAAAAAGATTGAACAGAAAATATATATTCCCGAAATAACGGGACAAATACCAGAAAATTTATGTGGATATATTGATTTTGGTTTTTCATTAGTGACAAGAAATCTAGAAAAAACGAAGAAAATTGTTAAAGAAGCAGATATTAATAAAATATCTGAATTATTGAAGAAGAATAACCAAAAATATAGTATTTCGAAAGTAGGGTTTTCAATTTCAATAACTGTGGGAGAAGCATCTATGAAACGAGGTAATGAAGAAATATTAACAAATGGAGGATTAATGAATTTTATGGAAATACTACCCGATGGTAGCTTTAGATGTAGAGTAATTATTACATCTGAAAAGAATAGTAGCATTGCAAGTATTACTTCAATTACCTTGATTCATTCTTTATTTTGTGAAATATATAAAATAGTATTTGGTGATTCATTTGCTAGTAATTTTATTGAAGCACAACATTATGAAAAACTTACAGTATTAAAACTATTTCAACCTAAAATACTGGTACATGAAGAAGACAAATACAAGCATGTTTTTGATGGATTCTATAAAGAGCATCTTATGAAATATGGCAATAATATAATTGTTAATAGTAACAGAGTACCAATATCAGGATTTTTTACAATTGATAAGTCAATATTTGATTTAAATAAAATAAAATTTAACTCAGAAAACTTATATTCTCAATTATTCTATACAACTTATCATCTTTTAGGTTATGTTAATAAGTTTCCTTCAATCCCAGTTGATGATGATGAAAACCAAAAAATCAGCTCAAGTTAAAGAAATTGTGCTATAATGTATTTAGTGATTAGTTGTTTATCGACTTTTACTATTAGGAGTTTCGAATAACCTTTGTTATCGCTCCATTTAAAATAACAACTGATTCAGTAATGAATTGTTTTTTTGTGTTTAACCTCCCGTAGTTAGCTTGGAAGTTCTATTAAAAAGTCATCCTTAAAAGAAAGGATGGTATTTATGATAAATATTATTAAGCAAGAAGTTGTTATTGAAGAATCATTAAAAAAGAAGTTAGAACTAATATGTGAGTTTTCAAATACTACATTAAAAATCATAAATGGTAGTATAAGAAAAATTGATAGAACTAACTTAACTTATGTCGAACCTCATAGAATAATAATTAATGATATAACATTTCTTGCTTTTAATTATTCTAATGAGATATACATTGAGAACTTATCTAATAAGATTAAATTATCTGAATTAGAAGATTACTTAAAAAAGCAACACTAACTTAGTGTTTTAATTAAAAATTGCATAATAATATTTGTTTGACTGATTATTAATTCTATTTCATTTTCTTTAACATTATCATTATGTTTAATATATTGATTTTGATAATCGCCATAATAACTTAATATTTTTTCAAACACATTACTAATTTCTTTTGAAACATTTTCATCTTTTAATCTTTTTCCTAAAATTTTCCATTGATTTTCTAAAGATGCATCATTATTAAGTAAATCCTTTAATAGTAATTCAAGTGATAATCTCATATCATCTAAAACATTTCGTTGAAAAACACCTTTACCACATTTATCTAATGCTTCATTATAAACTTTAAAAGACTTTGGATATTTTTCAAGCCAATGTTTTGTCTCATTAATGCCTTTTTTTAGTTCTTGATTATCACTCAGTCCAAACCTTACATTCATTTTATTAATTAATTCTTTTATATCTTCATTATCTTTTAATTTTGGTAATTCTGATAAAAATCTAATTATTTCAATTTGTTGTTGTAATTCAAATGTTTCAAGATTCATTTTAAGTGCAGTTCTTTTATTAGGAATTTGTGGTTTATGATTCATTTGTAACATTTTGACATCATCTACTGGTATTCTAACATTGTAATCTAGGGCAAATCTATTACAATACTTTACTATTTCGCTCCCAGTTAATCCTTTACCTGTATCAGCTAAAACATCACAAGCATAACCTAAAAATGCGTTATCCATAAGTCTCACCTCTGTAACCATTATACCATATTAATTTACAAATCTTAACAAATCTAAAATAAAAATGTATTATATAAAACCAATAAATGACATGCAGTATCGTCTTTATTATTGGAGGGATACTATGCACTATTTTAATTACATAAAAAATATTAACTATTTTAGAGGAGTCAAGAGTATTACTTGTTAATGCTTTTGTCTCCTCTTTTTTGTAGAAAAGGAGTTGAATATTTATGAATGAAGAAAAGAAATTATGTGGAATCTATATGAGAGTATCAACCGAAGATCAAGCTCGTGAGGGTTTTAGTTTACCAGAGCAAAAAGAACGATTAGAGGCTTATTGTAAGTTCAATGGTTATAAGATAGTAGAATATTATACTGACGCTGGAATAAGTGCAAAAACAAGCAATTATAGACCAGAATATGATAGGATGCTTGAAGATGGTAAACAGGGCAAAATAAATATGATTATTGCTTTAAAACTAGATAGAATTACAAGAAATACAAGAGATTGGGAAACTTTAATGGACTATCTAGAAAAATATAATATAAATATTGATTTTGTTAATGATGATATAAATACCACTACTGCTAATGGTAAAATGGTATCTCGTATTATGATGAGTGTTTCTCAAAATGAAATAGAAAGAACAAGTGAAAGAACTAAAGTTGGACTTGCGGGTGCAATAAAACAAGGACACATTCCACATCAAGCACCAATTGGTTATAAACATCTAGATAAATTGCTTGTTCATGATTAAGCAACTAAAGATATTGTTATTAGAATTTTTAATTTGTATCATAGTTGAATATCATATCAAAAAATTGCTAATTTATTTAAAGAATAAAAAGTCCTAGGCAAAGAAAATTGGAGAGATAATACAATTTTGCATATTATTGAAAATGAAATATATAAAAGAGATTTTATTCATGGTAAAAGAACTAAAAATCCTACATATTATGAAAACGTTGTTGAACCAATTATTAGTAAAGAATTATGGGAAGAATGTCAACGTCAAAAAAGAAATAACTCAAGAGCATATTCTAGAACTTTGACTTATATATTTTTACAAAAGTGTCTATACCCTAAATGTTGAAAAATTTTAGGTGGAAAAGCATGTAAGAAAAAAGGTAATGAATATTTCTATTATTATTGTAGGGATTGTAAATTAAATATAAAAGAAACAGAAATTGAAAGAGGTTTTAAGGAAGGTGTTGATCAACTAACCGAGTATGACTCAATTGTTAATCAGTTCTTTATTCCAATGGTAATTAAAAATTTTGATGAACCAAGAGACAAAATATATAAGGAAATTAATACACAAAAGCAAAGACTAGAAAGAGCTAAGCTTGCTTACGTAGATGGTGCATTTACTCTTGATGATTATAAAGCAAAGACAAAAATAATTGAGGATACAATTAAATCACTGGAAGAAAAAATAAATACAGCTGATAAATTTGAAGTATTTAATTATTCAGCTAAAGATATACTGATATCTCGTGATATCGCATTTATAAATAGTAAGCTTCACCCCGAAGAATATCAAGAAAGAATTAAAACTTGGAATAAAAGAACTCGTGAAGAAAAAGCAACTTTAGTTATGAATTATGTAGATACTATTGAACTTGAATTAGTTGGAAAAGAATGTTTTGTTAAAAATATCAACTTTAGAGAATCAATTGCAAAACCATGCAACGAACTATATGATAAAGGTTATATTGATAGACCAACTCCTGCTGTATTTGGAAATGTTGTTGGAGAATTAAGGTTTAGTAATTACTTACCTGAAGAAGAAGTTGGAGAAATTGTTATGAGACTTAAAAATTTCTACAACGTATCTTATACTGAAGCAACATACTATGTTAAAAATCAAGTTTTCTTTTTTAATTTTATAAAAGATAATTCTGCTATTGTAAGAGTATTTCCATTAGAAGATTATTATAAAAAAGATCCAGAAGTAAAAATGGAAGAATATAGATTTGGAATTATATATATCAAGGAAGATAACATTGTTGTAACTAAAGATAAAGATGAGTTAGATAAATTATTTAACTACATTCCTACCGAAGCATCTTTTACACCTTTAAGGGATTTAAAAGATGTTCCTAGTAAACCGACTAAAATTGAATTAATAAAAAAATAAAATACGTGGCACGTTTTGTTAAACTTGTTCAATGAAAGTGGCGATAGTATTTTATATCAATTCTTTATGTAGTTTTATTTCATTACAAAGTTTTGAAATATTACGAAATAAAGCAAACGGATTCTAAGGTGTGTTAAACCTTAGCCCACTGGTATCTTGCTAGTATGACAAGATACCTAGGTGGTTATATATTATGTCAAAACAAAATATACCTAAAAAAGGATGGTGATAAAATGGAGGAACTTTCTTACTCTTTCCATATTGGAAATAATAAAAACAAAAAAATAGTCTAAGATTAACATCAAAAAATAACATTAGTGGAACTAATTCTATGAGTAATAATGCTATTCAAAATGCTAAGCAATTATCAACAGCTGATAAACATAACTATAGAAAATATGATAATAGACAAGATGAAATTGTGGTTATAAAAGGCACTACTTCACTATATAATGATGTACTGCGTTTTTATAAAAATGAATTTGAAGAAGCAAGATTAGAGTATAACAATAAGCAAACAAGAGATGATAGAAAAATAGATGATTATTTCAAAAAAATTAGTAATAATTCAAAAAGTGATTTAGCGGTACAAATAATAATTGAACTTGGAAATAAAAAATTTTAGGATACTAAATCAATGACATATAAACATAAAATGACCAATGTTTTTATAAAACAAGTTGATGATTTAGAACTATTACTTCCAAATTTTAAAATCTGTAGTGCTATTATTCATTATGATGAAACTTCTCCACACCTTCATATAGTTGGTGTACCCATAAAATACAATTGTAAAACTGGTATGTCTATTCAAGTTGGTAAAACTGATGTTTTTACGAGAAATTCTCTAAAAGAATTACAGGATAAAATGAGGATTTTATGTATTGAAGAATATAATAAAGAATATAATTTAGATGCTACTCTAAAGAAAAAATTAAAAGGTAGAAATAAAGATATTCATGTATCTGGTATGGATAACTATATTGAATTAAAAAAACAAATTGAAAAAAATAATGAAAATTTAAAACAGGCAAATAAAAAATCTTCAGAGTTAAGACAAAACTCTAAAGATTTTTTATTTGCCACTTCTATATAATTTCTTATTTATTTTCTAGTCCTTTTAATTGTTTAACAATTCTAATAACAGAATCTCTATCTTTATTTCCTAAATACTTATTTTCAGTAATAGTATTTAGTAGTTCTAATTGCTGTTTAGATATACTATCATCAGTTCTTCTTAGAATAGCATCAATAATACTAACTAGATGGACTCTATATGTTGAACTATTCATAATCCAATGATCACTTGTCATATTAAATAATAGCACATCCCAATCATTTATAAATTTAATAATTCTTCAAGAGTTTTATTTAAGATAGAATATTTGGAAACTTCTTCAAAATTACTTTCTATTTCTTTGTCTATCTTATTTTTTTCTATCTCTAATTCAGCAATTTTACTATCAATATTTTTAATTAAATCATTAACTTGATTAGGTGATAAATTCTCTGGTTTTGGAATAGAAATATTCTTAAATTCCTCATGTTCATGTCCATTTTCATCAATTTTGTATTTTCTTATAAAACTTTCTATTAGATGCATTAATATATTTTTTAATTTCATTAATAATATTTAACAACATATCTTTTTCTTTACTGCATACATAACCATCGTTATAATATTGTTGCAATTGAATTGATAAATTACTTAAATTCTGTCCTTGTGGAACATCAGTTGGTAGAATGGGAATATTACCTATGATATTATCAAATAAATAATCAATGGCATCATCATTACTTATCCAACTATTATTTAAGGTATTTCTAACAATAAATCTAACATCATCATCAGAATTACAACTATTTAATATTGATTCTATTTTTCCCAAATATTTTAAATACAAGTGATTAGGTATGTTATTATCTTTATATTCATTTCGTTCATCTTTAAATTCATCTTTAATTTTTATAAGATATTCTCTTTTTAATCTCAATTCTTCGATATTTTTATTTTCTTCAAAACTTTCCATGAACGATTTATCATCTAAAATAGCCATAGCCTCATCAGAACTTGACATTCTAATTTCGCCATTATTGTCTACTAAAATAACTAGTGGTAGTCCTGTATATGATAGTTGTTCATTATTAATAAAAGGTTCATATACATTGTATTTTTTCCAATCATAAAGATATTTTGCACCATCATAACCATGCTGTCTAGCAAAACGATTAATTTCATCATCATTTCTCATATTTAAATTAAAGAAATTTTTAATTCTATTTATAGGATTATTAGCATTAAAAACTATATCAACTATATCATCAAATATATGCATTTCATTATTTGTAAATTCTTTACTTGCATTTCTTATTATATTATGTTCTCCTCGCATCATTATTTCAATTGTATCACTTGCATCGAATACAGCTATATTAATAGAAGAATTTAATAAATCATTATCACTGATATATTTTATTAATTTTTGCTTTTGATCATCAGTTAAATCCTTGTAATATTCAAATTCTTCTTTTGCATTTGAATCATAAGAAACATTATAAATTTTGTTTTCTTTTAAATCTACTAAGCATTCATTGAATTTTTTATGTGAAAAATGGCTTGTTGAACTAATTATAATATAATTGTCACTTTTAAGATATTTATTGAATATATCTTTTGGAGTTTTTTCTTTTATTATATGTCGTTCAAGAGTGTTTTCGTCAATTTCTAAATAATCTATCCATGGCATTTCTTCCTTAGTATGAATATTTTTATTATCTACATGAATTTCATCAATTTTATAATCATCATCTGGCATATATACAATCTTCCCATCTATTGTTTTTTCTCTTACAACTTCAACATATCCAAACTCAGATATTCCCATATAATAAGTTTTTTCATCTTTGCTTTTTACTTCAATTGTATAACCATTTTTACTAGGCAAAAATTTAATTTCTTTAATTTCTTTGATATTTAAAATTTCAGATGTAATAAATGTTGACTCAAGAATATAATTTATAACTTCAAGACTTATATTCTTATAATTTAAATTTTCATTAGTATTTTCCATAATATCTCCTTATCTGTGCATTCCACTATGCATTGATTTTTCCTGAATATTTTGTTCTTGATATGTTGACAATAACATTTGTAATTCATCCATAGATTTAGTGTTTAATTTGTTTTGAATATTTTGCATAATACTCATTCGGTCACCCATGCTTATATCACCAAATGAAAGTTCACCAGATTTATTCATAGCACCCATTATTTGATTAATAACTTGATCTTTCATTTGCTTTTGTTGATCCTGTAATATTTTTTCAGATTCTTCTTGACTCACTTGTTGTTGAGAATGTTCTACAACTGGTTGTAATGGTTGATTAATAACCTTATTGAAATCATCTATTGTAAACTCTGCACCTATAAAACGACCATTACTTTGTTTTGCATCAACTACTATATAATTTCCTTCTTGATAAATATTATCAATTCCAGAAATTATAACATCACCTTGACCTCGTAATTGCATTTGTTCAATTATCTTTCTCTTAACATCATCTGACAAACCATTAAAATTAGGTTGACTAAGTCCAGATGTTTTATTTTCAGAAACAATTTGTTGCTGATTTTGAGTAGGTGTTTCTCTAACAAAAGGTTCAGAATTACTAATTGGCTGTTGTTCTTGACTAGAAGTTGTTCTTTGTTGATGATATTCTTTTTTCATTTCTTCAAATCTTTGATGATAATTTTCGTAAACTGGTAAAACACCTTTATAAAATTGTAAATCTTCAGAAACTTTGGTAAATCTTGCTTTTAAATCTGAAATTATAGTAGCATTACTTGAATAGTTTCTAACTTGATCTCTATGCTCTTGAAACTTTTGATATTCTTCTGGATATCTTTGTGATACTTGTTTTGAAAAATATAATCCTAAAGTTTCACTAGAAATTGTTTTAATTCTTTTTTCTATTTCTAATCTTTCATTTTCCATCTTAATTATTTCTTGTTGTAAATTAATTAATTCAATTTCTTTTTGTTGTCTTTCTTTTTCAATATTAGCATTTCTTTCTTCATTGGCACTATTAATCATAACTTTTGCTTGTGAAACAATTTGTTCTTGAACTTCTGGCATTTGTTGATTAACTTTTGCAAAATCAGACTTAATTGCTTCATAAGTAGAGATTCTTGATTCAACTTTATTTGATGGCAATATTGAATTATCAGTATAAGATTTTTGTGATTCATTTATATATCTAGTACACATATCGGCTAATACTAATGAATATTCTGGCAATGTCGTATATGGTGCTTGATGTAATTCACTAGTTTCTACAAAATTAAAATCATCATATCTTGTTGTTGGCTTAGTAAGTTTATCATCCAATTCTATTTTATAAATATCTATTAATTTATCAAATAACTCTTGATATCTTTTATTATCAGCAATAGTTTCATAAACACAATCTAAAAGTAATAATCTATTATTTATACTCATAGGCTCACTTGTTTTGCTTTGATATGCTTGAATTATCCTATCTATATCTGCATCATCTAGCATACTTATTTCATTAAAACTATAATATTGATATTTTGGCTCACTATCAAAAGCATTTCTTCTAAATACACCATCATATCTTTTATATCTTTGAGTTAATATCTCAATTAATTGTTCTTTACCATTCATATCTATACCACCTTACTATAAAAGTATATCACGAATTTATTACTTTTTTTACAATTGTAGTAAATAAATTAAATTATTTACTTTTACAATTTGTTTTAGAAATATCTACAATGCCACTTATTATTTGACACATATTTTCTTTACTCAAATTACCATTATTTTTTAATGTTAAGAAAACTTCTGCTATTTGTTCTTTATAAGTATTAATAAGTTCATAAATATTATTATAATCATTACTTTGTTGCAATAAATCACTAGTTGAGATACCAAAATATGACATTATTGTATGGAATGCAATATAATTTTTATCAGACTCTGATAGTTTATCTTTATATTGCATAGTATCTATATAATGTATTGATAAATTCATTTCTAAAGAAAGCATCTTTGCATCTTGATAATCAATGTTTAAATCTTTTTCACCCAAACCAAGAACTACAATACCACAAGGCTTAGCATTAACAAGAATTTCATTATAACAATTTGATGAGTAAAAATCTTGACCTTGTTGTGTTGCTCTCAACTTACAAATTTTTTCTATGACTTCTGGAGTAGCAAGAATTGTTCCTTTTTCTTGATTGACAGATCCAGTTCCAAATACATTAGAACCTAAATCATAGGCACTAGCCATCATAATCTCTGAATTATTTGGATATATAAATCCAATCTTTCTTGTTTCAGAGCCATAGGTTGCTATAAAATCAGAACTAATCATACTACAAGATGATTGATTTGGTCTATTAATTAATAAATTAGCTGTATCTCTTAAATTACCACCAGAAATATTTGAAAACAAAACTCTAAATTTTCCATCATCATCTATTTTATTTGATAATGATTTTTCCCAAATTTGCTTTATTAAATCTTTATACTTTGATTCAATAGTTCTGATATTTACAACACCAGTGTTTAATTTTACACAATCAGTATAAATTTCATTAATTTGATCACTATTTAATAGTTGTCTGTATTCATCATTAGTAATTAATGACTTTAAAGATTCAACCGCTAAATATAATCCTTCTTTTCCTTGTGCACATACATATCTATTTTCTATAAAATTCATGTTTTTATTTTTACTTGTATAATTGCTATATACAGTTGAAATATAATTGTATTGATTAATAGTATTACCACTATTTAATGAAATATCATCAATTATTTTTTTCAAACCTTCAAGTTCTGAATTACTATTTATTATTATACTTTCAAAACCATACTTAAATCTAATTATTCCCATTATTGATGTTAATTTATCATAAATAGGTTTTAGATTTGATTCATCAGCATTTTTTATTTCTTTTTCAATAGAATAAAAATATTGCATATCATTATCTAAGTTATCATTATCACTATATTTCCATGTTTCTGCTTCAAATTTTTCCATTAAATCTAATATATCTTTTTTTAACATAAATATTCAACCTCATATTTTTTAAATTATATATCATAATACAATTGTATCACGCTTTTTATACAGTTTAAAAAAAAGTATACACATTTTACACTATTCATGGTATTATATTTATAGTGATTAGTTATTTACTAATTTTACTTTAGGAGTTTCAAATAACCTTTGTTATTGCTCCATTTAAAAACTGATTCAGTAATGAATTGTTTTTTTTGTGTTTAACCTCCCGTAGTTAGCTTGGAAGTTCACTGATAAACAGTTATATAATAACGACGTTAGTATAAATTTATCTAGAAGTATTTTCTATATTATCTAATATATTTTTATTTTTTATTTCCATAATATCATCAAATATACTATACCATTTAATTTGTACACAGAATCTTTTTTTCTCATATTTCGGATTATAATTTAGATTTCTAGTCATCGGTTGACAAAATAAGTTTCCAAAATGTACCCCAGTTGAGTAAATATTTTGTTTTGACATCAAGATATCCATAACATCATCACTAGAAATAAATAGAAAATCATTAACTGTACCATAAATAATACCATCTACTTTAATAGCTGAATTTTTACCTTGTAAAACAAATCTATTGATAGCTCTTCTTAAAACATATGGATTATTAATTTGGTCATTAATATAATCTATTTTATCTTGATGTTGTTCTTTATACTCATGTCCACTTATTCTATTAATTCCCCTACCGTTTTGCGTTCCATCGGCATAATGATAACGTAAATATTCTATAACAGCCTCTCTAGATACATTTGAATCAATTAGAAAATGAATAAAGCTAGAGATTCCTTCGACATGGACTGAATTATTAATACCTTTTTTGATACTAATTCTCTTAATAATACCATTTACAATTATCTCAATATCAAACTTTTTCTTTTCATAATCCTTTCTACAGTAAACCACATTGTCATAATCAAGATTCCCATAAAGATTAAAAAGTAAATCCTGAAAATTAGGTAATAACGAAGAAACCTTCTTTCTATTTAAGCTCCTAACAAATTCGTTTTCATTTTGATATCCATCAATTTCATAATTCATAATTACATTCCTCCCATAATTATGATAAACAGTAAATTAAATTTTTTCCTGAAAAAACCATATAAAATTCTAATTACTTACAATACCCATCTATAATTTCAATGTTATACAATTAATTTTTTTCAACCAAGACAAAAAAGATAATGTTTTATCACAACCATTATCTAACTAATAAATAACCTACATAGGAAAAGTATAATATCAACATAAATATTCCTCTAGTTTTAGTAATCTTTTGGTCCTTTAAAACAAATCCATATACTAAGATACCTGCTATAACCATTACTATCATATCAATCAAAGAATTATAACTTATTGTTAATGGATTAACTATTGAAGAAAAGCCTAAAATCATAAGAATATTAAAGATATTAGAACCAATTACATTTCCAATAGCAATATCATCCTCACCTTTTTTAGCAGCTACGACACTAGTTACTAATTCTGGAAGTGATGTTCCAACAGCTACTACTGTAAGAGCAATAACACTATCACTTATACCAATTATTTTAGCAATAGCAGTAGCACTATTAACAACTAACTCCCCACCACCTACTATTGCAATTAGTCCTATGATAATAAATAGTATTTCCTTGAAAGTCACTTTTTCTCTAGAGTTCTCTTCCTTTTTCATATTACCTTTAGCATCACCTAGTAAAGAATACATATAAATTCCTAGAAAACAAACAAGTAATAAACCATTTACTCTATTAATCGCTCCAACTTTACCACTTTCTATATAAGTACCTACACTTATTATAAATAAGGCAACATAAGATAGAAATAAGTAAACAAAATCTCTTGTAACTAGCTTTCTTTTACAATTTAAAGTAGCAAATAAACTAGTAGCACCAAGTACCAATAGCATATTACAAATATTAGAACCTACTACATTACCAACTGATATAGCACTATTTCCTTTAAATGAAGCAATTAAACTAACCGCCAACTCCGGTGCACTAGTACCAAAAGCTACAATTGTTAAACCAATGATAAGACTAGGTATACCAAGAGCTTTAGCAACATTACTACATCCATCTACAAAAGCATCTGCTCCTTTAACTAATAAAACAAATCCTACAACTAATAATAAAATTTCTAAAAATATCATCTTCTACTCCTTTCTTTTCTGATATAAAAAGAGACTTAGTCTGCTTTCTATATCTTGCAAACAAGTCTCATTGTCTATAATAAAGCCAGATAAAAATCATGATGTTGACTTTATTACATGCTAGATTCTAACATGCCAACTACTCCCTTATTAACAGTATAAGTGTAACCTTTTAATAGGTATTAGTCAAGTGCTTCTTTATGAAGTTTTACCATCATATTGTAAACTAAACCCACCCCCAAGATAACAATTACAAAACTATATAATCCACCAATGATAGGAATTAAACTTATTAGTCTAGTAATTACTACACCAATTAATATTTG
>OGOG01002486.1_pt1 | contig 15441 bp, 12 predicted proteins | sample 1552581 | NCBI WGS metagenome assembly OGOG01 (sample SAMEA2580152, study PRJEB22360) | human gut metagenome | biome: human gut; feature: human-associated habitat; material: faeces | place: Denmark | collected 2008/2010 | reverse complement strand
GTCATGGATACCACCGGGTTTGATACCAAATTCTTCGCCTGCCTCGAAAACGGCTTTCCATATTTTGTCGGCCGCATCCGGATAGAAATAAAGTTCAAAACCTCCGGCACCCGTATAACCTGTATTAGAGATTATCACATTCTTTTCTCCGGCAAACTCACCAACCTTAAAAGTATAATAAGGTATATCGGAAAGATTGATATCCGTCAACTTCTGTAAAGCAAGAATCGCTTTAGGCCCTTGGACAGCCAACTGAGCCATCCGGTCCGAAGAATTTTCCAGTTCAGCACCTTCCGTATTGTGAGAAACGCACCAATTCCAATCTTTTTCGATATTGGCAGCATTGACAACTAAAAGATATTTTTCAGGCTCAAACTGATACACTAACAAGTCATCTACAATACCCCCTTTTTCATTAGGGAAACAGGTGTACTGTACTTTACCCGGTTCAAGGGCAGCCACATTGTTAGAAGTTACTTTCTGGAGAAAAGCCAAGGCATTAGGCCCTTTTACCCAGAATTCACCCATGTGGGATACATCAAATACACCTACAGCATTACAAACGGTGAGATGTTCTTCAATAATGCCGGTATATTCAATCGGCATGTTATAACCGGCAAACTCGTGCATTTTAGCACCCAGTGCAATATGTTTGTCGGTAAACGGAGTGGTCTTCATAAATTAAATATTAAAAGTTGAAAATTAAATATTAAGCTTTCTCTGCAACCAATTCAACGATCTTTACGATAACTTTCATTGCCTTTTCCATATTCTCGATAGGAACAAATTCATAACGTCCGTGGAAGTTTAGTCCACCGGCAAAGATATTAGGACATGGAAGACCTTTAAAAGAAAGTTGCGCACCGTCCGTACCGCCACGAATAGGTTTCACATTCGGTTTCACTCCCACAGCCTCCATAGCCGCAAAAGCAGTATCGATGATATGCATTACCGGCTCAATCTGTTCACGCATGTTATAGTATTGGTCGCGCAACTCGAGAGTGGCAACGTCTTCGCTATATTCTGCATTTACTTTTCTTACCAGATGAGCCATCTCACGTTTACGGCTTTCGAAACGGGCACGATCATGATCGCGGATTATATATGAAATGGTAGTTTGCTCTACAGTGCCTTGGATGCCGACCAGATGATAGAAGCCTTCATAGCCTTCGGTGTGTTCGGGCGTTTCATGACGCGGGAGCATCGATATAAATTGATTTGCCAAACGGATGGAGTTGATCATTTTATGGCGGGCGTATCCCGGATGTACATTCCGTCCCTTAAAAGTTATTTTAGCAGCGGCCGCATTGAAATTTTCAAACTCCAGCTCGCCCACTTCACCGCCATCCATGGTATAAGCCCACTGGCAACCGAACTTTTCCACATCAAACTTATGCGCTCCTTCTCCAATCTCTTCGTCAGGATTAAATCCGATACGGATCTTGCCGTGTTTGATTTCCGGGTGTTCTTTCAAATATGCGATAGCAGAAACTATTTCAGCAATACCTGCTTTATCATCCGCCCCCAGTAAAGTCGTACCATCTGTAACGATCAGGTTTTCACCTTTATGATCGAGTAGTTCAGGGAATTGCGACGGACTCAATACTACTCCCTCGGCAGCATTCAGCATTATATCTCCGCCACCGTAATTTTCTATTATGCGAGGTTTTACATCTTTCCCGCTCATATCAGGACTGGTATCCATATGGGCGATAAAGCCGATGGTAGGAACTTCCTTTTCCGTATTTGCCGGAAGAGTGGCGAAAAGGTAGCCATGCTCGTCCAGTGAGATATCTTCCAAACCTAAGGATTCCAACTCTGATTTCAGATATTCAGCAAAAACCATCTGTCCCGGTGTGCTGGGAGTAAGCCCTGTTTCTTCACTCGATTGAGTATCAAAGCTTACATACTTCAAAAAACGTTCTACTAAAGTCATACTGTTCATATTTTAGGATTTACATTTTACGATTGAAATCACATCTGCCGTAAAGATAGAAAAAGAGCCGTGAATTGACAAATAATTGACGGCTCTTTTTCAAAAATCGAATATCTTTCTTATTTCAAGTAACTATTTGTTAGTTGTAACTGCCATTTAAAAATGGCTGCTACCATCAAAACAATGAGTACAAACCTGACATTTAGGCAATCCGATCGCCTCGATCAGTGTTTCAAGGGTATTAAATTTCAAAGACGTGAGTCCGAAGCGTTCCGCAATAATGCTTACCATCTTTTCATATTCCGGTGAACCGGTAGTGGCATATTTATCCAGATTTTTATTTTCATCCCCTTCAAGCTCTTTTATGATCTGACGAGTAATCAATTCCAATGCATTCTTTGATGCAGTGAAGCCAACAAAAGGACATGCGTAAATCAACGGAGGACATGCAATCCTCATATGAACTTCCTTTGCACCGTAATCATAAAGCACTTTCACATTGTCACGCAATTGGGTTCCGCGAACAATGGAGTCGTCACAAAACAATAAACGTTTGTCATCGAGCATGGCACGATTGGGAATCAATTTCATCTTAGCCACCAGGGAACGCATCGCCTGATTACTGGGAGTAAAACTGCGTGGCCAGGTGGGAGTATATTTTGCAATCGCCCGATGATAAGGAATCCCTTTGCCTTCAGCATATCCCAAAGCCATGCCGACACCCGAATCCGGAATGCCGCAAGCGCAATCCACCTCCGAAGTATCCTTTTGTCCCATCTTCAAACCGCTTGTAAAACGAACTTCTTCTACGTTACGACCTTCATAGCAAGATGTGGGAAATCCATAGTATACCCAAAGGAAGGAACATATCTGCATGCCTTCATCGGGTTTGCGCAATTGCACCATGCTATCGGCTCGTAAATGAACCACCTCGCCCGGTCCAAGATACTTTTCAATCTCATAGTCAAGATTTGGGAAGCTGCTCGACTCACTGGTGGCAGCATAAGCTCCTTCTTTTTTTCCTATGACGACGGGAGTACGCCCCCACCGGTCGCGGGCGGCTATTATGCCATCGTCCGTCAACAGCAGCATGGAACAGGAACCTTTTATATGCTTGAATACATTCTCTATACCCTCTACGAATGTCTTTCCCTGGATGATAAGTAATGCGATGAGTTCCGTCTGATTGGTATTACCCGAACTAAGTTCGGCGAAGTGCATGTTTTTGGAGAGTAGTTCTTCTTCAAGTTCTTTAAGATTAACAATTTTGGCAACAGTGACTATGGCGAAACGCCCCAGATGAGAATTGATAACGATAGGTTGTGCGTCCGTATCGCTGATGATGCCTATACCGGCATTTCCTTGAAATTTATCCAGATCGGATTCAAACTTGGATCGGAAATACGAACTTTCCAAATTGTGTATGGAACGTATGAAGCCTTGTTCTTCACTATACGTAGCAAGTCCCCCTCGCTTTGTCCCCAAATGTGAATTGTAATCTGTGCCGTAGAATAAATCGGTCACACAGCCTACACGCGAGACTGTTCCGAAAAAACCTCCCATATTTAAGATTCTTTTTAAATTAGTGTTAGTTTTAAAAAAGACGGTGCAAAAGTACAAAAAAGAATTCGTCTTATAAAAAAAGCACCCCGCAAAGTTGATCCAATCTTTGCGAGGTGCATTCAATCTATATTAGAAGCTTAGCAATACAGATTTGTAATAACTATTGTAGTGGTGCTTTATTACTTTTAAAGTGTTGCTTTATTACCTTTAAAGCGATGCTTTATTGCTTTTAAAGTGACACTTTACTGCCTTTAAAGTAGTGCTTTATTGCCTTTAAAGAGAAAATACATCCTATTCCTTCAATAGCGAAGGCAAACATACAAGTTATAAGTAACAAATCCGAATGATCTAAACTCTATCAACCTTATACCTATTACTTGAATTTCTTCATCTTTTTATCCGCTGGTGTAGCCTCTATCAAGCTTAATGCAAAACCACCGCTTCGTGCAAGCTTTGCGGTTATCTTAGTTTTACTAGTCACCAGACCTTTCTTAATCTGATAGGAAGTAGGGTTCGACTCATAATCGGCATCCTTGCCATCTGCATAAAGGGTAGCTACATACTGTTTTCCGGGATCAAGGAAATCAAGTGTAAATGTAGATGTACGAGCATTTTCATCCGTAATGCCTCCTACAAACCAGTTGTTTGTTCCTTTTGCTTTGCGTGCCACGGTTATATAATCCCCCGGTTCTGCCTCCAGATATTTACTGTCGTCCCAATCTACAGCCACATCTTTTATAAATTGGAAAGCATCCATATAACGTTCATAACTTTCGGGAATATCGGCCGCCATCTGCAACGGGCTGTAAAGAGTTACAAACAATGCCATCTGTTTCACCAATGTCGTATGCACCCACCCATGTTCATCATTATCAAGGAAAGTCAATTTAGTATCGAAGATGCCAGGGGTATAATCCATCGGACCGCCAATCAAACGGCTGAACGGAAGCAATGTTGTATGGAATGGCTTACTTCCACCGAAAGCTTCGTATTCCGTACCACGAGCCGATTCATTTCCGATAAGGTTCGGATAAGTACGGCAAAGTCCCGTAGGACGCACAGCTTCGTGTGCATTAACGCAAATTTTATAATCGGCAGCTTTCTTAATGGCGTATAAGTAATGATTGTTCATCCACTGACCATAGTGATGCTCACCACGCGGAATAATATTCCCCACATAACCACTCTTAACCGCGTTGTAGCCATTGTCCACCATAAACTGATAAGCTTTATCCATATGGCGTTCATAATTACGAACCGAAGAAGAAGTCTCGTGATGCATCATCAATTTAACGCCTTTGCTTTTTGCATATGCGTTAAGCATCTTCACATCAAAATCCGGATAAGGAGTTACAAAATCAAAGACATAATCTTTAGAGTGCCCGAACCAGTCTTCCCAGCCTTCATTCCAACCTTCAATCAGCACCTGGTCAAATCCATGTTTTGCGGCAAAGTCTATGTATTTCTTCACATTTTCATTATTTGCCGCATGTTTGCCGTTTGGCTTAGTCTTTGAATAGTCCGTCTCTCCTAATTTCACAGAGGGAAGATCGTCCGTATAGGCCCAAGTACTCTTTCCAGTAATCATTTCCCACCAAACACCGACATATTTCACAGGTTTAATCCAGGAAACATCTTCATAAGCACAGGGTTCGTTCAAATTCAACGTCAGCTTGGAAGCAAGAATATCACGCGCGTCATCGCTTACCATCACGGTACGCCACGGAGATTTGCAGGGAGCCTGCATATATCCCTTGTCGCCAACCGCATCCGGTGTCAACCAAGACTCAAACACCAGATTCTTATCATCCAGATTCAGATGCATACAAGAATAATCGACCAAAGCAGCCTCATGCAGATTGATATACAAGCCATCGGCTGTCTTCATTTGCAATGAAGTCTGTACACCGGTTGGTGAAAAGGACGTTTGAGAAGCATTTCCTGTAATGGCACCTTTCATCAAACCACGAATCTCCGTCAGCTTAGACTCAGTGAAATCATATTCTTGCGTGTCATAATCACCGGGAATCCAAAAAGCTGTATGGTCACCGGTCATAGCAAACTGTGAATGTTCTTCTTTGATAACAAAGTAATTCAGATTCTTCTGTAAAGGGAATTCATAACGAAAGCCCAGACCGTCATCATAAAGACGGAAACGAATCACTATATTACGATCTTGTGCCTTCTGATCGAGTGTGACGGCCAGCTCATTGTAATGATTGCGGATGGACTTTACTTCCCCCCATACCGGTTCCCAAGTTTCATCAAAAGTGCTTGTTTTAGCATCGGTTAATGTAAAACCATTCATCAGTCCCGGATCATCTTTCAATTCCAGACCTAATTTGGATGGTTTGATCACTTCCTTATCTTTATAAGAAAGTTCATACACAGGTTCACCTTGTGCGTTTACCGAAAAATTTAGTTTCAAGAGTCCGTTCGGAGAAGTAATGCTTTCGGCCATAGCTGCCGTACTCATTAATAAAGCCAACAGTATAAAAGCCATTTTCGAGGTTAGTGTTTTCATGTGATTCATGATATGAATTAGTTAATAATAATCGATAGCACAAAGATAGGCAGTAAACACAAAAGCAGACACAACATATAAACGGAATATAAAAGATATTTCTGAAAACGTTTGCATAATCTTCTTATTACTAAAAAGATAAAGGAAATACCAAATGAAGGAAATATGAATGATTCCTCAGTCTATACTTCCGATCTTCATCATTTCTTCTTCAAATTTATCACGATTAACGGCCTTGTTACGGACTTTATTCCGATAAGTATAAATCGTATTGATAGAGTAGTGAAGGAAGTTGGCAATCTTCGAACTGTCATCAATGCCCAAACGGATAATTGCGAATATACGCAATTCCGTATTCAATAGTTCGCCAGGTTTTAACACGATCTGTTCTTCCGGTTGGAGTAGAGCATTGAACTCGGTCACAAAATCGGGGTAAAGTTGCAAGAAGGCATTATCAAAATTGGCATAGAACTCCTTCTGTTCCATACCAGCAACCTGTGAAGATTTAGTCAGCTTAAGCAACTCTTCTGTCTGGCCGGCTGTAATTTTACGGTTCACCGTACGACGGAAGTTATCCAACTTCTCCATATAAATCGAACAAAGATTCAGGAAATGACCAATATACTCTTCTTTAATATGATTTGCCTGCTTCAGGTTACGACGAGCCAGAGAAAGCTTTTTCATCTGCTTGCATGCCAATGCTACCGATAGTATCAGAAAAGCGGAAAGTACACTTACTATAACCAAAAACAGAATCAACTGACGACGTTGCTCTTCAATCCGTTGCTTATAAGCAGCATCTATCACAGGCAATACGCCCGATATCTCGATAGTACGTAAACGGGCATTACAGAAGACGGCATCCTCAAGAGATTGTTTGATGTAATGATAGGCACGAGTAATATCTCCTCGCTCATAAAGCACAAAAGCCAGATTTTGGAGTGCCGCGTTTTCCTTCACCGATGCTTTTATGTCAGAGATGGCCGAAAGAGCCAAATATTTTTCATACTCGTCGGAACGGCCTTCTTCCTTATATATATGTGCAAGTGAATATGCAGCCCGTGCATAAGTATTAGATACTTCAGGCTGACTATGCAGCAATCCCATCAATATTTTTTTCGCCTGAACATTATGTTGCCGAGCGATCAACCGCTCTGCTTCATATAAATGATATTCAGGCTCATCTGGAGGAAGCACGGCAAGTAAAGAGTCACGGTACAAATTTTGTCGAAGCAGATAATCAGTAGAATATATGCCACTCTGAGAATAGTTGACCAGATATGAGTTCAAACGACGCTCGCAATTAAAGTAAACAGGGAGCAGACTATCCGGCAAAGTTGCCCGATGAATTTTCCGAAGCGTCTCCTCAGCCTCTTTATACATTCCGGAAATAGAAAGAACGGTCGCCTGACAGAGACGGATTTCATCCTTATAAGAAAGATTATGCAACGAATCTGCGAGCGACATGCTCCGGTCGTAATACTTCATAGCCGAATCCGAAACAAATAATTCGTACTCCTTACCTAACCTTTTATTCAGAGCGAAACGATGTTGCAATGACAAAGGTGAAGTTTGCAAAAGTCGCTTCAAGCTATCGATACAGGTTTCTTTCTGATTCAAATACAGGTTCTGTTGTTCTATCACCTTATCCAGACGTGCTAGAACAGAATCAACTCCCTGCACTGCCAACACAGAAAGGGAAGCACAAAACATAAGTATAAGAAAAAACAGTCTCCTCATAGCCGGATATTTTTGCTAAAGCGCTCAAAAGTACAAATTTTCCGACGAAATCTACTATCTTTGCTGCGCTTAGCATCAAAATAATGAAAGAGATTGTATATATATTCTTTGGGGGCGGCATAGGAAGTGTACTCCGCTATTTGGCACAGATAAGTGTTAACGAGAAAATGTCAAGTGTCGGATTTCCTTTTTCATGGGGCACATTTATAGTTAACATCACCGGAAGTTTCTTTATCGGACTATTCTACACGATATCCGAGCGATGGAATCTTTCGATGGAGACAAGACTTTTCCTAACAGTCGGATTATGTGGAGGTTTCACAACCTTTTCGACTTTTTCCAACGATGGTTTGAGCCTGCTGAAAGGAGAATTTTATGGAACGTTTCTTCTCTATACTTTATTAAGTATCATTGGAGGATTATTAGCTGTTTTTGTAGGAGGATATACGGGTAAATTGATCGGGTAACAAAATGAAACCAATTAAAAAGAACAAAAGTCAAAGCGTCCAAGTTGTCGATCCTATGATTGACGAATCGGCCGACAGTTCGGAAAGTTTAAAAAGTCTGCTTGGCAAAGAGGAAACCATTTCAAATCTTTCTTTTGACAGAAGTTTGGAGGAATCCATTCGGGTAGCCTACAAAACCATCAAAGAATGTGTCTTCAATAATCTGACTTTAAGTGACAGCCAATTAAAATCAACCCAGTTCTCTGATGTGATTTTCCGTCAATGCAATCTGGCGAACGTTTCATTTTCGGGAAGTTCTTTCTACCGTGTTCAATTTATCGATTGCAAACTGATGGGAAGTGGTTTTTCAGAAACGACCTTGAATCATCTGTTCGTATCAGGATGCAACGCACAATATCTCAATCTGGCAATGAGCAAAATGAACCAGGTACAATTTAGCAACTGCGATCTACAATTCAGCAGCCTTAACGACTGCCGTCTGCAGAACTTTGCATTAGAGCATTGTACCCTTGTCGGAGCAGACTTTTCTCATACGCGGCTAAAGGGAGTAGACCTTCGTTCTTCCCAAATAAGCGGCCTTCAGCTGAACCTCTCCGATCTGCAAGGTGCCATCGTCAGTTCAATACAAGCCATGGAGCTATTGCCATTACTAGGTGTCATCATCGAAGATTTAAATGATAAATAGATAAAGAAGAGAATTATAAAAACGATGTTACATCATTTCGTCCAACCGATCTCCGGAATCAGTCTACCTCAAAAGTTCACTTTTCCTTTTCACTACACGCCTCATCCATTATGCGTAATAGCTTCGAAGGAAGTGCAAACTTATTTATCGGCACAGAAACATTGGAACGAAGAATTACAAAAAGGAAAAATGTTCGGAGTCTTGATCGTACGAACTCCGAATGGCGAACTGGGGTACCTTGCGGCCTTCTCCGGCAATCTGGCAGGTAAAAACCAACACCCCTATTTTGTGCCTCCAATATACGATTTGTTACAACCAAATGGATTTTTTAAAGTTGAAGAAGAGAATATCACATCAATCAATATAGAAATTAAGAATAAGCAAGAAAGTTCTTCTTATCGAAATCTCAAACAACACTTGGAAGACACCAAACGTTCAAGTCAAGAAGCAATCACAGTAGCCAAAGAATATCTAAGAAAAACAAAGGAAGAACGTGATATACGTCGGCAACATAATCCCAGTGAAATGGAACAAGCGGAAATGATCCGTGAAAGTCAATTTCAAAAAGCCGAACTTAAAAGAATGGAACGTGAGTGGAAAAACCGAATAACCAATCTACAGAATGAATTAAATAGTATTGAATCACAAATAACGGAACTTAAAAAAGAACGCAAGGTTCGTTCAGCCATTCTACAGAAAAAATTATTCCAACAGTTTCGCTTATTAAATGCACAAGGAGATATCAAAGACCTATGTACCATTTTTGACGAAGCAATACACAAAATTCCACCTGCAGGAGCTGGTGAATGTGCTGCACCTAAATTATTACAATATGCATATCTGCATCAACTCGAGCCGATAGCAATGGCGGAATTTTGGTGGGGAGAGTCACCTAAAACAGAAATCAGAAAACATGGGTATTACTATCCGGCTTGCAAAGGGAAGTGTGAACCCATACTGAAGCATATGTTGAAAGGACTGGAAATAGAAGGCAACCCGTTGCAAACTGACATCCATCGAGATAGCGAATTGGAAATCGTATATGAAGATGATTGGCTTCTTGTCGTCAATAAACCGGCCGGCATGCTTTCCGTACCCGGGAAAGAAAATGTAACTTCAGTCTATGAGTGGGCAAAGAAAAAATATCCTGAAATAACCGGACCAATAATCGTCCATCGCTTGGACATGGCGACTTCTGGTCTTTTGCTCCTTGCCAAAACCAAAGAGACACATCAAAATTTGCAAGCACAATTCAAGAACCGTGTTGTGAAGAAACGCTACGTAGCATTACTCGACGGTGTCATATCCCAAAAGCGAGGCATCATAAACTTACCACTTTGCCCCAATTTGCTTGATCGTCCCCGGCAAATGGTAAATGAGACATATGGTAAACCTGCCATAACGGAATATGAAGTACTGAGATATTCTGAAAAACGTACCCGCATCCAATTTTATCCTTTAACAGGGCGCACGCATCAATTACGTGTACATGCCGCTCATCCATCCGGATTAGACTGTCCGATCACAGGTGATGAACTTTATGGGAAATCAGCAGAACGGTTATATTTACACGCCGAATATTTGGAGTTCACACACCCGGTTACCATCTCAAAAATCCATATAGAAAAAAAGGCAGACTTTTAGAAGTCATGTCAATGACCAATTAAAACATGTATCAATAATAAGTAAGTAGAAGATTTTTTATAGTTTTGCAGCCATTAACAATCAATCAGATAACAATATGTTAAAATCGAAACACCTATTCCTTATAATATACTTATTCATATTAATTCCCTTCCATTTGCATGCTCAATTCATGAACTACGGTTCAGATCCGTCACGATTTAAATGGAACATTGTCAGGCTGCCTCATTACGATCTGGTATATCCACAGGGAAATGACTCGATGGCATACAAATACGCTCTTTATCTCGAGAATGCTTATCCACATATACAAAAGACAATCGGGAAACCTATGCAGGTGAAATTTCCGGTTATACTGCATCCAGCAAGCATGTCTTCTAATGGAATGGTTTCCTGGGCACCCCGCCGCATGGAACTCATAACAACTCCTTCTTCTGATCTGAGTGTTCAAAGCTGGGATAAGCATTTAGTTTTACATGAATCCCGCCATGTTTTCCAAACCGGGAAAGTAATGCATGGCATTTTCAAACCACTCTATTATATCGTTGGTGAACAATCTGCCGGAGTCGCTTCATTTCTTATGCCGATTTGGTTTCTAGAAGGAGATGCAGTCAGTACCGAAACGGCATTGTCGAATGGTGGGCGTGGACGATTGCCGGAATTTAATATGATTTATCGGGCGCAAATGCTTGGAGGAGATAAATTTTATACATTAGATAAATGGTTGATGGGATCATACAAAAATTATACAGGAACTTATTATACCTTGGGTTATAACCTTGCATCATATGCTCGTCAACGTTATGGTGCGGATATTTGGGCAAAAACTACCAGTAGATATCCCAACAATCTATATTTTGAGGGTTCTTTCAAACATTATTCAGGAAGTGGATTTAAACAACTTTACCATGATACATTCGATTATTTACGAAGAGAATGGGAAAAGCTGGATAGTTGTACGCTTACTCCCAATTATTTGTCAACCTCCAGCAAAGATTACACTTCTTACAGATATCCTCAGGTAATAAACGACTCGGTCATAGTAGCCCTTAAATCGAGTCTGAAGGATATTAACGCTTTAGTAGCGTTTATAGATGGAAAAGAAAAGCGACTCAGTTATATAGGTAATATCAACAGCCGTTTAAATTTTCGAAATAATCGATTGTATTGGACTGAAATTATACCCAGTGCCCGCTGGACACACGAGAATTACTCCGTTCTGAAAAGTTATGATTTTGAATCCAAACGCATTACAATCCACACACCACATAAACGTTATTTAACTCCGTCAATTGATAAATATGGAAAAACAGCCGCTGTTTCACAAAATTCTGTTGAGGGACAAAACCAATTGGTACTTGTCAATTTAGAGAATGGAAAAGAAATCACCTCTTTTAACGTGCCTGAAAATGCATTTATCAAAGAACTGACCTTCACAGACGATAACACAATCATCGCCATTGCTGTAACCGACCAAGGAATTACTCTCTTTCAATTTTCTCCGGCTTCAGGACAATGGGATGTGTTACTGAAAACGACCTCTACCAATATCACTTCCCCCCTTTGGAGGAATGGAAAAATATATTTTGAATCGGGACTCAATGGAACAAATAATATTTATTGCTTTGATCCGGAAGATAAACAAGTATACCGCCTGACTTCAGCCCGTTTCGGTGCTTTCGATCCAACCTTCTCTCCATCTGACAATCGCTTATTCTATTCAGATTACCAAGCAAATGGATACAAAATTGCATCGTTAGCAGCAGATAGCTTATTAATCCAAAAAGTAAACATAACCCAACCAACACCATTACCCTTTGTCGAAACGTTAGTAAAACAAGAGCAATTCAATCTTGACTCGGCTCGGCTGGAAGCTGTTGATTTTCAACCGAAGCCTTATCGAAAAGCCATTCATACATTCAAAATTCACAGTTGGGCTCCATTCTATTATGACGTGTCCGAGGCTATGAACACGAGTGCCGATGATTTAAGCACCATTGTCAAACCTGGTGCTACAATTATGTCTCAAAACACATTGAATACTGCCATCATGCAGGCTGGATGGTATTATCAAAAAGGATATCACCACGGAAAACTTTCATTTACTTACCAAGGCTGGTTTCCAATCATTGACTTAGCAGCCGATTATGGTGATAAAGCATACAATATAGCTTGGACACAAAATGATAAAAAACAGGATGTTACAAGAGGATATTATACCAATCGCAACCTGTTAGAAGCTGAAGCAAGAATCTATCTTCCCTTTAACTTGACGAAAAGCCAACATATCAGAGGCATACAACCTGCATTTACCTACTATTTTACAAACAATAAATATCAGGAACACGGAGGCAGCGAATTTCATAATTTCCAATACATTCTACCAGAAATTCTATTTTATAATTATAGGCGTAAAGCATTGCGGGATATCTTGCCCCGCACCGGTTACCAGTTACGTCTACAATACCTCATGAGTCCTTTTAACACAGAAAATTATGGTAGCTTATACGCAGCCCGGCTAACGACCTATTGGCCCGGGATTATCCGCAACCATGGCTTGATGCTTCGACTGGGTTATCAATATCAGGAACTGGACGGAAAAGCTCTATATCTCCCCAAGCACCTTATTGAAAAACCTCGCGGATATGACTTTCTATACCAGACTCGTCAACAATGGGCTTTCAAAGCAGATTATGCATTTCCCATACTCTCACCAGATTTGAATATCGGTTCACTCATTTATATCCGACGATTACGTGCAAATTTATTTTATGATTTGTCGCGGAATCAAGCAAACAAACAAAATAGATGGATGACACAAAGTTCTTGTGGCGGTGATCTGATAATCGACTGGAACGTACTTCGTAAGACCTATCCCTTAACTACAGGAATACGGTTAATTCAACCGATAAATTATGGAAAATTTCAGGCAGAAGCCTTATTTTCAATTACTTTTTAAATGATAACCCTAATGGATCGGCCACATTAAGATTATCACAAACTTGACATCCTTATTATAATAATAAAACAATAACTAATTTAACATCCTCCGTAAAATGAAAAAGTTGCTTTGCCCCCAGTGTAAAATCGCTGGTATGTATGTAAAAAATGAACAAGGAGAACGACTTCTCGTGTATGTTACAGATACTGGAGAAGTAATACCTAAAAATCCAGATGCATCCACAATAGGTTTTGATATGACAGAAGTATATTGTTTGGGATGCTCCTGGCACGGTTCATCCAAAAGGATGGTCAAATACTAAGAAAACAGATTCATTCATTTAAAATTCATAAATACTAAGCACAAAAAGCAGATATCCGTATTTACGAAAAACTTTTGAAGAGTATGCAGGTTTAATATGCCTAATCATTTAATTATTCATATTATGAGTCAAGGCATATTAATCAACAATGTCCATATCTTTGATGGACATAACGAGAAAGTAATTTACGGAAATATTCTGATAAAAGATAATCAGATAAAAACAATCTCCGAATCTCCTATTCCCATCAATGACGGAAATGACACAATCATAGATGGCCAACAAAAATTCCTGATGCCAGGCTTGATAGATGCACACTGGCATGCATATATGGCATGTAATACCATGATTGATTTGCTGACAGCCGATACAGCTTATACACAATTCAAAGCAGGACAAGAAGCAGGCGCAACTTTGCTCCGGGGTTTTACCACTATTCGTGATGCGGGAGGACCAGTCTTCGGATTAAAACGCGCCATCGATGAAGGAATCATCATCGGTCCCCGCATTTATCCTAGTGGATCTCTCATTTCACAAACCGGTGGTCATGGTGATTTCCGGGCAGTTTACGATGAACCACGTCCTTTCGATTGCTGCGGATTGACACATACTGAAGAAATTGGAGCAGCCATCATTGCAGACGGAATAGATGCTGTAACAGTTGCAGCACGCAATAACCTTCGTTTAGGAGCAAGTCAAATAAAATTAATGACCGGAGGAGGTGTTGCTTCTCTATATGACCGTTTGGAGGATACTCAATTTTTCGAAGAAGAAATCCATGCAGCAGTGAAAGCTGCAGAAGATGCTGGAACCTATGTAATGGTACACGTATATGTACCAAGAGCCATTCAACGGGCTATTCAGGCAGGCGTAAAAAGCATTGAGCATGGGCATCTCATTGATGAACCGACAATGAAGCTTATAGCGGAAAAAGAAGTATGGCTGAGTATGCAACCTTTTACTTTGGAAGATAATAAATTTCCTACGAAAGAACAACAAGAGAAACATGAACTGGTCGTCAACGGTACAGATAAAACGTATCAGTTAGCAAAAAAATACAAAGTCAAGTTAGCTTGGGGAACAGATTTATTATTTAATCCAACCAATACAAAGAACCAAAATCAAGGAATTATCAAATTACAAAAATGGTTCACCAATTTCGAAATACTTAAAATGGTTACTCATGACAACGCCCAACTTCTTTCTTTGTCAGGAATGAGAAACCCTTATCCCGGCAAACTAGGAGTTATTGAAGAAAATGCATTAGCAGACATCATTTTAGTTGATGGTAATCCGCTTGAGGATATCACATTATTGGGAAACCCTGAAAAATATTTTGTGATGATAATGAAGGATGGCAAAATATATAGAAACATTTTATAATGGAAAAACAATCTATTAGGAACAGTGAATCAGCTTATTACTTCCATAACGATTCTTCCTCTATATAAAATATCGCCTTTTTTCATACTAACATTGAACAAAACATGCTTTCGCACGTTTATAATAATGCAAATCAGCCTGAAGCTCTATATGCATATGTGAATACCCATAATGAAGCGACCATATGCCTCCCCGGCATAGACAGGTAAGATTGCATAGTAGTTTTGTCGTGTTTT
>OGOG01002470.1_pt1 | contig 15544 bp, 18 predicted proteins | sample 1552581 | NCBI WGS metagenome assembly OGOG01 (sample SAMEA2580152, study PRJEB22360) | human gut metagenome | biome: human gut; feature: human-associated habitat; material: faeces | place: Denmark | collected 2008/2010 | reverse complement strand
AGGATTTCATGGATCGCTATGTATATCTTCACTATGAAACTTTTGTAGAAGAATTCGTGATCAATTAAGGAGGAAAGGAAATGAAGATTTATGTAGTTGCACATGAAAATATTGTATGCCCAAAAGAATATAGAAAAATCGAAATTACAGAGGAAGACGTAGAGGGATACATTAAAAGATCTGTAGCTTATGAAGATATGCTTGAAACTCTGCCGGATATGAGCAGTATCGGACCAGTGGAAGAAGAGTTTTATGTGGATTATCTTTCAAAGATCTGGTTATATAGCCAAATGCAAGAATTTTATAACCAATGTTATTACAATCTTGGAGATTTTGATTTAATAGTTGAGAATTAGGGCTGAAATTCAGCCCTTTTGGAGGTAATTTAAGTATGGAGAAACAAGCCGAAATTCAAATTTCTTACGTAGAATTAGAAGCTGGATTTTTATGTTCATCTATACTTACAAAACCAGATAAAAAGGGGATTAAATCCCCTTTTATCTGTTCTTTCTTAACAGCATTGAACCTACTTTTCCCGCGTTAATATTTCGATCTATAGTTTTATTTTCACTTTCAAAAGTTGTTGTAATAATTCTTAATGTCAAAGACGTTGAATATAAATGTCCTGTACATGTAATTATAGTATGTCCACCACCTGCACCCATAAAAATAAAGGTATCTAAACTTCCACCTATTACGGAATAATTATTCGTTTCTAAATAATCATTTAAATTATGATTTATAGATTTTGTAAAAGAATCCTCGTTAGCAGAAATTGTACCTTTCATATTAAATTGTTCTAATAAATAACAATCGCATTTATATACACCTCCACCTATTTCACTTATATAACAACAAAGGTTATTATTCAGAGGAACATATTCACCCCCACCCCTAACATGCTGGTCGACGTATTGTTTCGTCGCAACCTGCATTGCTTCGCTTGGGTCTTCATCTACCAACAGAGAAGAAGCAAATTTTACGTTCCGGAATCCAGAAAATCTCATCTGCTGAAAGCCTGTTCCATCGCAATTATACTGTTTAACAGTAGTGCCCGGTACGGTCGAAACATCGCTAATGGAATAAGTAATTAATTTACTATCAGCAGCGATCGGGGCGTCCGTATGAACAATATTATTTGATACGATTCCAACAGAACCTCCATTTGTCTGCACGCCAAAACCGAAATCTGTAGCATACGCTAAATGTACACCTTCTTCGAAATCAATCTGCGCACCTGTACTCATTAAGAGATTTCCTGAGAGCCTTCCGCCAGTTAACGGTAAATATCCTTGCATCTGTTCTTGTACATCATTTTTAGCAATACTAATCTGACCATCAACATATGATTTCGGTACGGCGTCCTGATTATTCGTAGGAGTTTTTATATTTCGGATTGTTGTTTCATTTCCAAACTGAACCGTGCCAATATTGTTCATTTCTACAATGTCAGTATTGGAGTTACCCGTAAGAACCAAATGTCCAGTATCTTCATTCTGATAGAGAGCATAATTCGCCGCACCGAAACGAACGGAATTATTTACTCCCATATTGATATCGCCGCTCATCGTACCACCAGTCAGTGGCAGATAATCTCCAGTAGGTTTTACCCCAGCAACAGCATTATCAACGTATTCCTTGTTTGCGGCATCCATCGCTTCCGCAGGATTAGCAACCATAGAAATCTTTGCGCCGTCAACATCAATTAACGGATAACCTTCGAAGAGAAGCGTATTATTTCCACCCACAATATGGCCGGTATCCATCACGATTTGATTCAGTCCCATAGTGAGATTGCCGGTCATGGTATCGCCAGCTTTCTTAACATAGTCACCTTCTACCGTGGTAATGTCCTGTTTAATATTAGTGATCTCAGTATTAATGCTATTGATACTCGTCTCATTCGTAGTCACACGATTAGTAAGCGAAGCGATATCAGATGTATTTTTCGTAATATTCTTCTCTGCAGTACCCATTCTTGTCGTAAGAGCCGCAATCTGATTATTTACGTCAGTGAGTTCAGCATTAATACCAGTTACTTTACTATCCAATGTTATCTTATTTACAGCATCAAAATCATTCTGAGGATTTCCCACATTTGAAATTCTCAATGGAGAAGGCTCAAACGATAAAGGAGCGTAAAGTTTCAATCCATCTTGAAGGTTAGTAAATTTAAGGGCAACATTGCTACCAATACTCATGTTTAACATATCATTGAGATAAAGATTTCCGTATAAATGGGTATCCCTATGATCGTCGGGTTTACCAACCTGTAAACGACCCGTGTTAAGATCTCCTGATATGTCAGCGGATCCATCAACAGAAAGACCTCCATAAGAGATGGTAAGCTTACCCGACATGGTATCGCCTGCTTTTTTCACAAAGGTTTCCTTTGCTTCATCCAGAGTATCTGCGGCTTCTTTTGCGGAGTTTGCCGCATCGGTAGCGGACTGAGCCGCCTGAGAAGCAGAGTTCGCTGAAGCTTCCGCACTGTTCTGGGAAGCAGTAGCAGACTGAGCCGCCTGAGAAGCAGAGTTCGCTGAAGCTTCCGCACTGTTCTGGGAAGCAGTGGCAGACTGAGCCGCCTGTGAAGCAGAGTTCGCTGAAGCATCTGCACTATTTTTCGAAGCTTCAGCGCTTTGCGCACTTTCCGATGCGCTACCGGCGGATGCGGCCGCGGACGTTGCGGATTCCTGTGCGGAGTTTGCCGCGGCTTGAGCCTGAGCTTTTGCGTTTTCTGCTTCTGTGTGGGCACGATCCGCTTCCGAGGATGCTCTGTCTGCCTGATTCTGAGCTTCTACAGCAGAAGCGGCGGCGGCGTCGGCTTCACTTTTTGCTCGATCTGCCTGATTTCTGGCATCTTCCGCTGCCTGCTGGGAAGCTTCTGCGGACGCTTGCGATTTATTCGCTTCCTGTTCTGCCCGATCTGCTTGCGCTTTCGCTTCTTCCATCCATTTGTTGGTCTGTTCAAGAACCTCTTGAAATGCCTTATCAATGATTTCATAGTTTTCATTCATGTCATTGATCACTTCATTGAAGTGCAGATTCGTCTTGTTCATAATCTCGTAGAACGAGAGAGAATCATCATAGATGGTCGGAATTGCTAACTGTGTATGATAGTGGATATAGCGAAGTGGGTTTAAATATCTCATAGTTACCTCCTAATAATATACGCCGAGGAAGCAATCTTCCAGCTCCTCAATAATCATCACATCAATATTTAAAAGGGTTTCTCTCCACTTTAAAATAAGATCGTTCGGGTTTATACCATCCCAACCGGTGATTTCACGAATATAATCAGTATTCGTTTTACCCTTGACGTTATGAGTATAGTCCGTATCACGGCTATTTTCATCGGTAAAATGACGATCATAAGTAGAATCAACTTTTGTGTTTGAAGTATCGTTATAGGTTTGATCCGTTGTATTTTCTGAGGTACCGTCATTCGTTGTGTTCTCATTTCCCGAGGTGGAACGAAAATCTGTTGAGGTGGCATATAGATTATTTTCCAGATCGTTCCATGTTAACTGATTCATCGGGGTGTTGGATGCCACATCTTTTACCGTTTCGGAATAAGTTCTGGTACCTTCGTCATGTGTTTTTCCCGTCTGCTTGATATTCGTTGTAGCATCATCAGTAAAATCAGTTAACGTATTTGCTGTATCAGAAGTTGTCGCAGTGTCATGATAGTCGCTTGTTTCGTTTGATGTTTTATCTTCGGTACGATTTTCATTTCCGAGATATTTTTCAATATAATTTCTCGTCCAAAGTTTTTCATATTCTACTTGTGTCGTTTCCCAGAGCTGAATATAGTACGGCATGATCTCGCCGAGGGTTTGCTGTAGACGTAGTTTCCAAAACTCTACCGTTTCCTCGCCAATTTCCCGGAAGTAATAATGCCGTAAAATCTTTTGGCAGAGGGTAGGTCGATAGGATTCTTCCCAGATGGGAAACTCATAAAATATCTTTTCCCATACGGCGGGGATGATGGTATTTACATCCGTGACCCAATTATTTGGGGGCTTGGTATTGTCGTTGATTACTTGGTTATACAAATATTCGCAATACCAGCGCACCATAGTTGTTGTGCTACTCACTACTGCTCACCCCCTTGGACTGACGCGCAGTTTTTTGCTTAGAGAAGGTATCGTCTTCTGTGTTATCCTGATGAGTATTATCGGTATAACCTTGCGTATTTTCTCCCAGAATATCTGCGTAAAGATTGGAACGAAAGTCTACCGATACATTCGTACCAAAAAGTTCATTGAAATGTTCTACTGCTTGCCGACGAGAAACAAGACCTACATTCTGCGCCATTTCGGAATAACCTAACCCAGCGGTTACTTCATTTGATACGAGACGCTCGGTCTTTTCCGATGCTGGGGTAACGATACCAAAGGCAGATAACATTTCTTTCCACGTATTAATCTTTTGAATCTGTAACTTATCCGCAATATACGGGATATTTTGATTCAAAATTTCAATGTTATCAATCGGTGTTCCTTCCGAAGTCATAATAAACGGTTGATAGCCAAAAAACTTCTGCATTAGGTTCTTATAGGTCAGTTTCTTTTTCTCTGGTGTTTTGACAATCAGCGCGAACTTTTGCAATTCCACATTGGAAAGAATATTCATTTCAATACTGGTCAATTTCTGTGCGAAGAGATAAGCGGTCGGTTCATCGGGTAACCAGCTTAAATTATTGAAACACAGAGCACAGTTTTTCATATCCAATTCTTTGTAGGTATAATTTACATTTGTACTATACGCTGTGACTTTTTTCGGCAGATTATAAAAATCCATCTCACCGGTAGTCGTACATTGAAGCGAGAGATATTTTTCCAGAATTTCATCGTAAAAGAAGACACATTTTCCGTTGTAAAATAGCAACCATTCGATATATCTTTCATTCATATCTTCTGGAAGATCTCTCCACTCATAGCGAGATAATGCAATATTTCGAATACGATTGTAATAATCGTGAAATATCGCGTTTTTCATCCTTAGAATTGTTTTGTCCGACCATTCTAATGGTAAACCCCTGTTTCTCAATGTCCTAACACTCCTTCATTATTATTTAGATCATAATTTCCAACATCTGTGGTATGCCAGAACGTGATCCCGTTGGATAAAATCTGCTTGATCATTCGCATATCTCCTACAGGCATGTTTCCGGTCACCGATGGTTGATCTAACTTCAGGTAGTTCCAGTATTTTCTTGTATGTAAATTAGGTACCCCGGTACTATTGACGCGATATCCAAACTTCGTAAAGTAATCATCAATTTTTACAACATAGCCCCAGTGGAGACGCTTATGAATAATCCAAAAATCCATTGTTTCCATGTTGTAATTCACGCCGCCGACATTGTTTGCGCCTTTGCTCTGGTCTGGTTGGCTTTTGACTACGGATAATCCGCCGAAAGTAGAAAGGCCGGCCTGCAATGTACCTAAACCCGCCTGAGCAATAGCTAAACCGGTTCCGACTCCCAGCCCTTTTTTGCTTCCGGCGTCACTAACAACAGAACCAGAAGCGGAAGATACCGAACCTAATGCCGAAGCTATCATACCCAAGGTAATATTGGTATCTTGCTGTGCATAGTAGTTCTCCCACACCCCAAAGTTCCAGTTACATTTTGGAAAACCAGAAAGTTTGATACCGTAATCGTAGTTATTATTGCACTTCATATAGTACGATGGATACATGAAATAGGTAGGATCTGTACCGAAAGCAAATTTAAATTTAAATTTCATCGTAGTTGTGCCGGGAACTGGATCGCTTTCTATAATATCCTCATACTTGTAGTCATAACTTTGACCGTCGAGAGTCGTAATGCTGAAGAAGTGATATGGCCAGCAGAACAGCTTATTATTTTTCGGAATGTAATCATCATCAAGAGTCGAATAATTGATTAGATATTCCTTTTCTCCTACGTTACCATTCGGATCTTCAATATTAATATTTAATTTTCCATTTCCACCGGAACTATAAGTCAAGCCAGCAGATGGAACCATTGAAATACTGTTAATTGCGCCAGCTTTTCCTCCCTCATTCATTCGTTTTAGCCATGCATTACAGTATCCAACTCCAAGGTCATTCGCATTAAATCCAATATATTTTAAACCTTGATAAGTATTTTGAATTAAACCTCCTTCTAAAACCTCATCCTCTTCGTCCACATCTTCAGAAGTTGCGACAAGAATAATGGAGTCATATATGATATGGTCATCAAATTCGCCATCAGTATCTAACGGGCGTGTTGATCCTTCAAATAGCCTTGAATTTTCAACATAGTAATATTCATACCGTTGCATGAAGTTCAAATCTTCTTCCACCACATTTCGTGAGATAGTATCATCCGCAACGTGCATCCGCTCGATAAAGGATTTTTTAATTTCAAAATCGAAAAGCCATGTTTGCATGACATCAATTTCAAAAGTAATTGCCGTGCAATTTTCGTTGATATACAAAATATCGGAAATAAAGGCATAAAGCCATTTATTACCAAACCCTCCATTCTGAAAACATAGATAGTTACAATCATAGAAATAATCTGCTACGTCTTCCAGAAAGATTGCCCACGTAGAACTATTCGATGCCAGCCGCTGATACGTTAAACCGCTATAGACCTTTTTCGTTTTCGATGCAAAATAGCTTTCCTGCGCTGATTTTGACGTAAACAGAATGGTATCCGTATAGGTGTTATCTAACGGGATTGATTGACACACGCGAACTGTTGTCGATGGGCCAATTAAAGGACGAATCATTTTTTACCTCCAATTCAGCGATAGCCTACCAAAGAATGGTAGGCTATCATATAGTAAAAGGAAAGGAGTAGAGTTAAGCATTTTCCCTCGTCGAAATGGTAGCCGTCTGGCTAACTGGAAAATACTTCGATTTTGCAGTAATGTTAAACGTGTTTGGAATCTTTTCATTTGCAGAAACATGTACTCGAACCTGAGTATTATTTACAACCGTCATGGTTGTTTCGGTAGATTCATTTCCGGTCATTTTCCACTCAAGGGTATCATCTACCGTACCAGTAGACTGGATCTTCGCATTGATGGTCACATCTTCCGGGAGCTGATTTCTATGAATAATCGATGTCGATGGTGTCAGAGTAATTCCTGTAATCTCATTATCTGGAACAGTAAACAGAATCGCATTTGCAAAACGAGAAACAGAAAATACTGTCCACTTATGAAGGAAGTAGTTCCAATACAGTCCTTCCGGATTGCGAACATCTTCAAACTGGAGAAGCACATCGTAAATTTGGAAAAAGCTTTCGTCACACAGAAGCAGTTTTGCGCCGGTAAGCTCACCGAAGTTATCAATTAAGATTCTTCTTCCCATGAACTCTGCTTTATCCATGTTAAATGCGGAAGCCAGTACTTCCACATCCATCATTGCATCAAATTCTGCGTCGATGAAGATAATCTGTGAACTGCGGTCCGTATAGGTCGGAACTCCCATAGCGTTGTACTGCGTGGACATAAAGGTCAGCTTATTGCTGTAACCCTTTACCGTAGAAATGATCGACTTCATGTTTTCTGCAGTAACTGTCGGAATTTCTACCTCATAGAATAAGCCTTTCTTTGCATATTCTACAATCAACTGCTTCATCGTAATAAACTCGTCATATTCCATACCGGAGTACAGGCTGGAAATAATATCACTTACCAGATTGTAAACGCCATCTTCCGACAGGAACGCTCTTTCCAGATCTCTTCTCTGAATTGTCGTTTTGAAGAAATTCTGATAGTCCAGCTTATGGAAAATAGATTTTACATCCGGAATTTCCCGCTTCATGAACTCCGTTTCCGCTGTCTGAGGATCGTAAATCTTTGCCTTAGCAAGAGAAGTGTATACTTCTTCAATGGTTTCTCCGTAATCAAGCATACCCTTTTTCAGCATGGCAAACGGATTCTTGTAAAGTCTTGAAGTAAGAATGACTTTACCGATACGATTTACCAAAGCATCAAGAAACTCATTTGCCAGCCCCGGAAAATTGAGAACCGCAGACCCGTAAGTCTTAATATCTTCCTGCGTTGCTACAGGAACTCTTTCCTGAAAGGAAAGGGATGCGTCATTACGAATCGCATTTAAAATATCTACACCGTTTTTTGCTAATTTCACATTTTTTGGTTTTGTTGCCATTTTTCACACCTCTTAATCTTCTTCCGTCACAAAGACATCATCATAAGTAAGTTCTTCTGCACTATGCGCAGTTTCTCCTTCATCTAATACGGTCGTATCAGAGTCCACCGTAGAATCTCCGTTCATAAAACGTTCTACATAGCGCCTTTTTAAATCATTATAAGAATTTAAGGCATCATCTTTTTCTGCATGAGCGGCAGCTAACGCTTCATCCAAAGTAACAATTTTACCTTCTAATTCTTTGTTGTAATCAGCAATTGTTTTTACCGCAGTCAAACCTTCATCAGAATCAGCAAATCCCTGACTTACAATGTCTAACGCTTCATATATCGTCATTTCGTTTCACCTCCTAAAGTTTTCGCAAGCTGATAAATGTTATTTGCGTTCGTAAGAGCCATGCGATAGCAAATAACAATCACACGGAGCATATCTTCTGTCAAATTCAAACCTTCTCCTGTACCTTTAATTATATCAGATTTGATCAAATCTTCAATAATTTCTTTTGCGTAATCAGGAATTTCTTCTAATTTCTGGTATCTTTTTTCTGCCATTTCTGTTTCCTCCTTAATTTCTTCGGCTTTATATTTTTCATAATTGGCCCGAACAAATTCCGTATTTCCACGGAATAACTTTACGGTTGTTCGAGTATCTACATGAGTAAACGTCGTATACGTTCCAACCGTATATTTACTATGGTCATAGACATAGGTCTGCACTGCGGCTGGGGGAACTCCGGATACCTGTATATCTGCGGCTTTTCCAAGCGTATGCTGTGAATTGGATACGCCCCCAACTGCCGCATTATGCGACTTCGTACGATATCCCGAAGTAATGAGCACAGGTTTTCCAAAATATTCTCGGATTTGATCCAACAGATCGACTAAATTATCGTCGATTAAAACGGTAGGATATCCATCTTTTGACTGAAATTCTCTTACTTTAAAATACTTACCCACTTGATAGTCTAAATTCGTAAAAGTGCTAACCATCCGAACCTCCTGTTAAATGTACATTCGACGCTGAAATATTTTGAATGTGCGTAATATGCGCCCAATAGCCAGCTTTAAAATACTGCTGATAATTTCCAAGGATATCATCACAACGATAGAACTCACTATCATTAAAATACCACCATCCATTGCAATAGGAAGGAAAGTAGGTTGCGGTATACGTTTTTCCGTTTGGTCGCTTAAAGACTACCGTAAATCTGCGGATCGTAACATCAATCGCTCCGGACTCTCCGCCTCCCCCTTCTCCTCCACCGCCGGGGTCAGCTCCATTCTGAAATTCACGCCAGTAACCTTCCGAAGCTCCCGTACTTCTCACGGTATTTGATCCATTGTTTTTCCAGATCACGCGGGAACTTCGCGTGTCTACATGGGTAAAAGTACCGTAAACACCGATTCCCCCGGTCGAAAAGGTTTCTTCTACATAATTTGCTACAGCCAAGGGAGGTACACCTCTAAGCTGGATATCTGCGGCCGTCCCCTTGGTATGCTGACTGGATGCCGCACCGCCTACTGCGGCATTATACGATGGGGTACGGTACCCGGACGTTATTGTGATCCCCGACCCGAAAACGCCGCGAATCCGCTCCAATCGTTCGACAAGAGCATCGTCGATCAACACGGTATCCGATCCATCATTACACGCAAACTCGCGAACCTTAAAATGTTCCGATACATTGGTGTTTGCGTCGGTTCTCATGCTATACGTCTGTACCGCCATTGTTTACCGCCTTTTTAATTTCTTCCACCATCACCTTAATCTGTGTTAACATTTCATTCATGTGCTCATCTGACTTTGTCATCTGATAATAAAAAAGTAGACACATCACGATCGGAAATCCTACCGTTGAAATATAAGACATAATCTGTTCCATTCAAACCTCCTTTAACGGATCATATTTAAAATCTCCAAACCAATCCGCTTGACGCGCTGGTTTTCAAAATATAGAAATCCCTGCTCATATCCCTGAATCATCAGATTCAGCCACGCAATTTTTCTTCCTCGATTTGCAAAATAGGTATTTTCGGTATGGTCTTCTCTGGTTAATGCATAGGTTACGCGTGACTTGTCGAAAGTAGAATCCATATACAGGTAACCATTTCTGCGATCAAACCAAAGCCCATACTCATTATCCAGATACACAAGATTGCATACGCTCTTGACATCTCCGGTTTTCTTTTTAATAAAGTCCTTAGTATCTTCAACATATTCGTTATCTATTGCATATTGTCCGAACTTAGATCCCTCGATCAACTGCCCGAACCGAGTTGATTTTTTCTTATCCCGATAATCTTGCGATAAGGTATGTTCCAAGTAAATTAATCCATTATCCGTTAGTTTCCAACGCTTTTTCCCGTAAGGCTGGGATAAGTTAAAATAATCATAATAAACATTGGAAACATTAATACTATTGGATAGAAAATATACCGGAACATCATTCATTCGAGATATCGTTTCGTAAAGATCTAAAAATAACCGAATCTCATTTTTTAAGTATTTCTTGCTCTGAAATTCATCAAAACATATGGAAGTAACTCCAGCGTAAGATACGGACTTATCTTTCCCTCCGGTATTTAAATCCACTCCATAGCCCATAAGCTTCCATCCACCTTTTTCTACTTCACGTCCACGCTCATAGAAAAAAGTTCCGCTTTTCCCCGTCGTTACTTTGAATTCTTTCTCCGGATATAAATGCTCTATATCTTTAAAAAAAGACTTTGCCGCCTTTACTAATTCCGTTTCAAATCTTCGTAAATAAACAAAATTTTCATCTTTTTCAAAATAATTTTTACAAGCAATCTGCGTTTTAAAACCGTAAGTCTTTCCGTTTCCTCGCTCTCCGGTAATAAAATTAAATAATGCTTTCTTTTCTAAACAATTTTCATAACTATAATACATTCTTTCGCCCCTTTTTAAAAATGTACAGGCGCAGAATAACACTATTCCCATAGCCATGGATGTCCGGGCGGGGCTTAATCCGTGGATTCCCTTCATCATTATTTCCGCTAACCTGTACATAATTATTATATCAAAAAATGTGTGTATAGTCTATTTTAAATTAAAAGTAGTTTCAATTAATACAGCCCCGCCTTCCGTTTGCGTAAGCATTAATTTTCCTGTGTAAATCTGACCTGTTTTAAAATTATCATACGTAACTTGTTCATAGCATTTTGCTGGTAGACCTGCACAGGTGATTAATAACTCACCATCTTTTTCTCCAATGTATCGTTTCGCTCTGATATATCTTGCTCGATCAAATTCTTTTTCAATTTTAAAATATCCTAATTTTTCATTGTCCAAAGGGATATTGTCTGATTTTTCTTTTAAATGTAATGAATCTGTGTCGCAGTAAATAAAGCTATCGTAATTTTTCTGTGCATAAGATATGATATGCTTTCTTGCATATGCAGTCACGAATAACCCAACAGGTAAATAATATTCTGGACGAAATTCTGGTGACATTGTTTGAAATCGTAAAATATTATTTTCTAAGTAAGGAATTTTTTGTGATTTTAACGGATTCGTCGCAAATTTTCCATAAGTTGAATTTTGCATCTGTTTTGAAATAAAACGTAATCCATTATTCCCTTCTCTTCCTGCCTTTTCTTTTACTGCTGCCCATTTTTGGATGAACTCAGTGAAGAGATCTTCTGTGCCACGAAAATAGTAAACCTTATGCACTCTAAAATACGCTACTTCATAATGTTCTAAAAACATTTCATAGTCAACCGAAGTTAAGGTTAAGTTCACAATTTCACTTTTACTATTTTCCAGATACTCCCTTCCGTTAAATAACTGCGAATTTTTAATCTGTATCGTAGGCAATTTACCATCTTTCAACCAAAATTCACAATCAAAATTAATAATAAAAAGACTATATCCGGTTATCTCTTCCAGATCATGGGTGATGATCGGCGCTCCGAATGGAAATATATTTTCTGACATGACATAAGGGTAAAGAGAATTTACATCGTATACGACTACATTCTCAAATTCTTTCCCCTCATATCCCTTTTTTAAATAAGTCCATCCTCCTCGATAGGCATGTCGTAATTCTTTATCAATCGATAATGCTAAATTTTCTTGCTTTGATAAGTTTAAATTCGTAAGATACGGTTCGTCATTTTGCAATATTGGGAAAATTCGTTCAAATTTTTGCTTTCCTATGGTTTCTTTCAAGTCATTCATCGCTGCCGAAGATAAGGTTAGTCGGTTGATGTTATTCTCAAACATTTGATTTAACGAGTCCCTTAAAATAATGACATCATTTTTTAAATACTCAAAATCTTGCTGAGATAACGAACCTCCAATTTCTCGTTCTTCATCGTAATCAATTTCTAACTTCTCAATTCCCAAGTTAAATGTCTTTGGCATTTTACTAATCGGCATAGGAATCAACTTCAATGAATCAACGAAAGTAACTTTAAAAATTTTCGTTACTCTTTTCTGCGACGTATAGAAAAAATTACATTCAATTCTATACCATTGATTTCGATCTGTAATTAATGTACGAAATTCACATGCTTCTTCTAACTTCTCTTGCTTATGTGTCCATCCGTTTTGTAGTAAATAATTTACAATAAAACTTCCGTCAAATTTGAGATTGTGAAAATAGATTTTGCTTCGTTTCTTTAGTTTATAACAAAATTCAATAAAAGATTGAATATTTGTTCCGCATTCAAAGGGTGACATACAATCTAAATTACTAATCCCCCATGCCCAAACTTCCGTTTTTTCTGGATCCGTTGTTGTTTCAAAATCTGCCGCAAAAATCTCCGTCTTAGACATAGGATTTTACTTGCTCAATTCCCCATAATAATTCTTGAATTTTCTGCTCTGCGGAAATTGGCATGTAAATTATAAATTCGATTGTAAACACATCTCTATAATCTTCGGTTAACGCTAATTGGTAAAATTCTTCAGGACTAATATCTCCCAGCGCTTCCTCCACTACTCCTCGTATTTCTGGACCTAAATCATCTTCTATCCCGTTTAAATAGTTTTGATAATAAGAATCAACATTTCTTTCTTTTGATAAGTCAATCATTAGATTTCGTTTAAACCTTGACCATTGATTTGGGTCGTTAAAACGGGCTTCATCAAAGGGCACAGGTTCTTGCAAACTTTTTTCTTGTGATGCTGTCCATCCAGATCTTCCTTCTACAAACCTACCATATTTTTCTGCTCTTTTTCTTCTCTTTTCGTTTCTTCTCTGATTTAATCTCGCCGTTTCTGATATGGCATAAGTAGATGTTAAAACGTCTTTTACTCTCACAATTTCAAGATTCTTCGGTGATGGTATTTTCTTCATCTGCTTTACTTCAGAACGTAATGCTTTCATGTTTGGATAGTTCTTCATTAGCTCATCCACCGAACGACGTGGTGGTGCATAGCTCTTGCCAAACTGTTTTTCAATCCTTGTAACCGCAGCGTTATAACTTCTTACCGCAGAAGCGGCGAATTGACGCCGCTTACGGTAAGCCTGTGTTAGTTTCGGCTTCTTTGCCATATTTTAACTCCTATACTAAATTAAATGTGGCATACTTTTTCATTCCTGTTCCTTCCTGACGAATTTCAATAGTAATCGGTTTGTTCAAAATGACTTCCTCTCCAAAGATCAACTGATAATTTCTTACAGCACCCGCAAACCCTCTGGATAACGCAGAATAAGATTTACCTGCTGTGTCAATGATAATTGTTCTTGGCAATACTTCAATTTCCCCTGTCTGCTGTGATTTCATTTCTACTGGATAAACTAACCAAGCCTGCACTTCAATCTGCTGACCGTAACAGTCTGAAATTTTGTAATCAGGATTGTTCAAAGCATTGAAAACATTCATTTTCAATTCTTCAGGTAATGTCTGCACTGTTTTCTGTACACTTAATTCGTTCATTTTATTTCCTCCTATTTTAAAAAAGAAAAGATTATATATTCAATAAAGAATCTCTCAATTCTTTAATGACACGATTTAAATCTAAAATATCGATTCGCTCTAATTTATCGGTAATATCTATCCAACCTAATTTCACTTGATCACATTCTGTATCCTTTAAATCTAAGCATACATCATCAGTAACTAAATTATACCACAAACTATACGATTGATCTCTGTATATTCTATCACGTATTTCAAATAATGCTTCAATTTTCCTCATAGATTCTGCAACACCTCACTGTAAATATTCATTGTGTGTAAGTAGACAAATAAGTTATATCCAAAATATAATACTCCAAGGGCTATGATTACAATGCCTATCCAAAAATATTGTTTTTTCATTTTATTTTTATCCTTTCCTGTAATACTTTAAAAGAAAATTATAATAAACTCAAATACTAACATTACAATTCCTATCCAAAAATATTGACGGTTATTTTTTCTTATATTCATAATATTCTAATGCATCCATTAATACATATTCATTTTCAACTTTTACAATCTTTTTTCCTTCACTATTTGCTTTCTTTGCAAAATATCTGGAAATATATCTTCCTGTTTCTGGATTAATTCCCTTTTTCTCATATTCTGTTTGAGGTGGCTTCCGATGTCTCTTTCTATATGCAATATCTGCAATCGCTGTACTGACTTTGTAATATCGGCGATGATATACGTAACCCTCAGGATTTTCAATATAATTCCCATTTATAGTTAAATGCAAACGCCAATCATCTTTATCTTCGTAAATTCTGTCTTCCCATGACTTTGCAATACACTCAAAGTTTTCTCTTTCATTTTCAGGAATTTCAAAGAAAAGATAGTGATTTTTTAAATAAAGTAAAATATATTCTTCTGCTTCTTCTTTTGTCGGAAAATCCCCAAAAATTCTATTAAATTGTGTTTTAATATAATATTTACATTCAATAGGTATGATCATAAATCCGTACATTTCATACCAATGTTTTGGAGCTAAATCATGTCTTTTTTCTAAATAATGTAAATGGTACAGTTGAATATCTGAAGCTTCTTTAAAATCTATATACATTTGTTTTCCTCCTTTATTTGATTCGTTCTAAATTCCTTTGCATCTTTACCTCTGTTTCAATTCTCAACTCCTCTTCTTTGATACCAAATAACATTGTTAACATTTCTATGCAAATAACTACATCTGCAATTTCTTCAATTATTCGATCTCTATGATATTCTAAATTTTTAGAGTTTTTCTCACGCTTATATTTAGTAATACATTTCCCTAATTCTAAACATTCTTCAATAACGATAGTCAATGTTTCATCTACACCATAATTACTAATAAGTTCTAATAACTGTTTTTCCATAATATTTTCCTTCCTCCAAAGAGCGGGAAAACCGCTCTTAATTCACCTGAAATTCTTCTACAAAAGTTTCATAGTGAAGATATACATAGCGATCCATGAAATCCT
>OGOG01002464.1_pt1 | contig 15558 bp, 14 predicted proteins | sample 1552581 | NCBI WGS metagenome assembly OGOG01 (sample SAMEA2580152, study PRJEB22360) | human gut metagenome | biome: human gut; feature: human-associated habitat; material: faeces | place: Denmark | collected 2008/2010 | reverse complement strand
AACTTTCTAAGTCTTTTTCTTTTATAATGTTATTATAGTTTTCTAAGAGTTTAGTTAAACTAATATTCTTTATTGTTTCTAATTTGCTCATTTCTGAGAAATCGATTTTCTCACTTTCTTTTTTTTGTTTATCTAAATACCTTTTAGTTATATTAGTACCTAACAAATAAGAACAAAATCCTAGGATAATAGCTAATAATACTATAATTATTTTATCCTTTTTATTAAGACTTTTTTTTGCTATTTTCTTCCTCATTATCTTCACCCTGTAGATATTATAGCATATTTTCTTAAAATACTGTTATTTTTCTTAGTATTTAGTTATAATATAAGTGAAGGGAAGTAGTGCGATGTATCTTTCAAGTATTAGAAGTGTTGATTTACATGGAATGGATAGAATTACTGCTAGAATAACAGTAAATGAGTTTATAACTGACTTAATAAGATTAAAAGAGGCAAAAGGAGTTATTATTCATGGTATTGGAAGTGGTATACTAAGAAAAGAAATAGCAGATTATCTTCGCCATGATAAAAGAGTTAAAGAATATAAGCTTGACTTTATGAATCCTGGTTGTACAGTAATTAGTTTGGAAGATAAGTTGACAAAATGAGAAAAAAGAGGTATAATATGAGCCAATAGAAAGGAAGGGAGTTCCTATGTATACTGAAGAATATGATAAAAGACCATTTCCTTTTAGGGATTTTTTATTGAAGTTTATTATGATTGTTATATTTGCTTTATTTCTTGTTTGGTTGATACCTAAATTTATTAGTCCTAAAACAAGCGGCAATGAAGCAACTTCATCAAAAGTCTTTGAAAAGAATCTAACTGCTATGAAAACAGCTAGTGTTAATTACTATAGCAAGAAAGAAAACTTACCAACTGATAATAGTAAAGAAGTAATTACTTTACGTCAAATGATTAGTAAGAATATGCTTAGAGCTTTTACTGATAAGAATGGTAAAGCTTGTAATGTAGATAAGAGTTATTCTGAAATAACTTCTGATAATGGCGAATATGTTTTAAAAGTAAAATTAAAATGTAGTGATGAAGAAGATTATGCCTTAACTAAAATTGGAAGTTATTCTTATTGTACTAGTGAAATATGTGAAAAAGATCTTAGTAAGACTGATACTAAAAGTGAGGGGGCTTCAACTACTACTAATAAGAAGACAAATAATGAGACAAAGACGGATGAAATTGAAACTCCTGATACTAGTGATAGCGTGAGTGAAAAAGATGAAGAAAGTGAACCTAGTAACACAGTTGTAAACTATACTTATGAATATCAGAAAACAACAGCTGGGACATTTTCTAGTTGGAGTGATTGGTCAGGAAAGACTAAAAATAGTGAAAGATATAAAGAAATAACTTGTGCTACTAATGATAGTAGTTGTTTAAAAGAAATAAAAGTTACTACTAGAAGAGAAGTTATCGGTAAAACACCTTTAGGACAAAATGCTGTTGCTACAGTTAGTTATTATCAGACTAGAACAAGAACTTATACTCCAGGAGTAACTGATACAAAATGGAGTAGTGAAAACGATGAAACACTTTTAAACTCTGGATATAAAATGACAGGAAATAAAAAAGAGTTAAATTAGGAGGAAAAGATTATGAGTAAGTATTTAGAATATTATCAATTCCATGAAAAAGATGAAGATGGTAATATAGTATGTTTATATTGCATTGTTAAAAGAACTGATGATGGTATATGTCTTCAATTTGAAAAAGATTATAATACTGCTTTAAAAGAGTTAGAGGAATTTGCTTACGATAATGAAATATATACTACGGAAGAGTTAAAAAATAGTAGTAAATTACATTTGCAAGTTTCTAATAAAGAATTTAGAGAAGAATTAGCAAAAAAATATGGCTATAAAACTGATGAAATTAATAATTTTAATGAAGCGTCTGGAATTAGTCTAATAGTGCCATTAGATGATAATAAAATAAATTATGAAGAGGTCATTGATTCAAATCCATCAAGAAGAACTACTAGTACTAATGATGGCGATGAGAATACAGAAGAAGAAAGAGAAGAAGTTGCTGATTCTGAAGAGGAAAAAAGTCATCCAATAATAGAAAAATTAAAAAAATTAAAAATTAAAGGAATTAAAAAATTGGCTATTCGTTCTGGAATTATTGTTTCGGCATTAATTTTAGGATTTACTGGGATAAAAGGATGCACTAAAAAAGGTACTACAAAAGATCTTAAGGCTGAAGATTACACAATAGATCCTCAAATGATTGAAGCTGAAAATGAAGCTAAGGCCGCAGATAACAATCAAGAAACTACTGATGATATAACTACTGATGATGTTCAAGATCCTATCGATTTACAAGATAACAACAGTTCATCTTCTTTTCAAACTTATTTAAATCAAAGCAGTGAAGTTACTAAAAATTACATGACAGACTTTAAGAACAATCTTAGTGCTTTTAATGGTGTAGCAAGAAACTATGTTGATACTTTTAAGAATAGTAGACTAGGTCTTGATACCAATAATTATACTGCTTTCCAAATGGCTTTATTAGGAAGTAGTTTTGGAAGTTATGTCGATAATGTCTCAAGTTACTGGTACCATGAAGATTTATATCAAGATTATGTAAAGACAAATGATCAATTAAAACAATTAGCCACTGTCCAAAAACAATCATCAGGTCTTGCTAATGCATTAAAAGGTGAAGAACGTCAAGAATTTTATAATAAATATGAAAATATGATAATTGATTTGAATAAAACAACTGCTATTGAAGAAAAGCAATCTAAAGCTGAGAGTATTTTAAGTCAAATTAAAAAAGATTTTAATATGGATAGTGAAAATTATAATCCAGAAGAATTGCTTAGAAGTGATTCTAAATATATAGCTGTTATGCCGATGGTAAGAAGTGTTTATGATCGTGCTAAAGATAGTAATTATGAAAATACACCATCTGCTGATAAAATGAAACAATTAAGTCTAGCTTATAGAAAAGTTGTAAGTGATAATCTACTTAATGCTTTAGATTCTATTGAAGTAAAATCATCAATAACACCAAGTTATGAAATGTATATGGATGAAATAGGAAAGCTACTAGATAGTGATGATCTTTATGTGATTGATGATGAAAGAAATATCAGAGATACAGAACTATATAAACAAAGTAAGAAATTACCAGCAAAAGAAATTAAAGTAACACCAACTTCTATTCCTACTCTTACTCCTACTCTTGCTCCTACTCCTGTAGGTAATAGTAATGTTGATGTGGAAACTATTGAAAATACTGGAGCAGCAGAAGTTGATATTCCTGTCTATACTACTGATGATGATAATTTTGAATATCAAGAAGATACCAATGATAATGTCCAAGATGAAACTACCGATAGTATTACTGATAATACAGTTTCTTCCCCATCAATAGCTGATCAAATAATTGAAAGCGATGAAGGTACTACAGAAGAAAATACTAATGATAATGATAATACTACAAATGATACAATTACTGATGATAATCAAATAGTTGAGAGTGAAGAAGATATTGCAAATTCTATGAATGATACTATTAATAATGGTGGTTATGCTGAGACTCCAGATGGATGGCAAATAGATGACAAATATAAACAAGATGGAACAAATATTATTGATGGAAGTGTTAGTGATATTACAATAGATGATTCTAATGGTAGTGAGGAAGTACCTACTACTAGTGAAGATACTGCTAACAATGATTATGGTGTAACAGAATCAGAAGAAGACTATGCAGCACCTGCTATAGATAATGAACCTCAAACAACAACTGATGAAGAAAATACGGTGACTGAAGAAGTACCAACTTATTCTACTGATACAACTGAATCTGAACCAGTTTATGATGAACCATCATCTTCAACAGATACAGAACCAACTAATCAAGAAGAAGCAACTGTTTATGAAGCAGAAGAACCAGTGCTAGAAGCGTCAGCAAATCAAACAAAAGCAGGTCTTACACAAGAACAAACTATAGACCAGGTTATTAGTTATAACACTAATGGTATAAATGCTATTCCTGTATTTAATGCAAGTGATAATAGTTGGAGTGTAGAAGTTGTTGATACTGGTGCTAAAGAAGTACAACCAATGCAATATAATATGTAATTAATATTTAAAATGAAAGTTTCCTTAAGAGCTGGGAAACTTTTTTCATATTGTAGTTTTTTTAAAAAGAAAAGTATGGTATAATCTTATTAGAATAGGATAGGTGATTAACATGGGGAGATTAACATTACTATTAGATAAAGATAAAAAGGAAAGATTAACCGTACCAGTTTATTTAACAGAAGATAAAGTTAAAGAAGTGGATAATTTTTTAACTGATAATAAAAAATCATTAGAATCTAGTTATGTAGACATTCTTTCTAATTACTTAATACAAATGAATGGTTACTTTAATCAATTAATGGTTAGGGGAGAAGGATTGACTAGTCAAGAAGAACAGACAAAATATAAGGAAAAAGCTAATTTATTAGAAGAAAAGAAAAATAATAAAACTAGAGAAAATCTTGAGGAAGTAACTAGAGAATATTTTAATTTATATAATGAAGTTAATAATAGTATTATGGAGGCGATTAAGCAAAATGATACTAAGAAAAAACAAGCAGAACTAATATCATCAGTAAATGATTTATTAGCCAAAATAGATCAGGCCTATGTTGAAACTGATACTAATATAGATACCAATTTATTACCAGTTATTGAACTATATAAGAAAGCTTTAGTTCTTGATGGAACAGAACAAATGGCAACACTAACCTTATTGCTTGATGAAGAAAAAAGGTTATTAGCAAAGGATAGAGAAAATAAAGCTATGGAAGCAGTTACTACTAAAGAAAAGGAATTTGGTCTTTTTGATAAGATTAGTAATCAAATAGTAGGTCAAGAATTTAAAAAAGTAAATGATTTAGTTTATGCTAGATATAAATTAGCAGATGGAAGTAACTATTATGCTATTATTCCCGACAATAATAAGATTTTAAAAGATGATAAGGAATTTAAGACGTTTTCTAGTTTTGAGATGAATAGGACTAAAGTAGAAGAAAACTTAAGACTTATTGTTAAAAATATTATCATATATTATGATATGAATGAATATACAAGATATGTTGAAATCCTTTATAAAAATCAAATGACTAAGGAAATTGAACAAGCAATTGGGCAGTATAAGACAAGACTTTCTACTATGGAAAATGTTTTGAAAAGTCAATTAACTTTTATGGATGATATAGCACCAATTTTAAATAAGAAACCTAGTACAAAATATCCTAATATAGTTTATAATGATACTTTAGTTAAAGATTTTTATCCTAATGAACTAGATAATGAACAAAACAAATTAATGATTAGATTAGCTGATGATACTGTTTCAAACGATATAACTACTAAAGAGGCATTAATAACTATTTATGGTGCTAATATTATCACTAATTTGCTTGATGAGTTTGCACTACCTCTTAAAGAAGAAAAAACTTCTACACCACCAGTTAGTGAAACTACTAATACTAGTAGTATAACAACTAATTATCAGAAGATAAGTGATTATATTAAAATAAGAAAGGATGAGCTAAATAAAGTTTTGAGTGGTAATAATAATATAACTATTACAGAAGATAATAATTCTATTTATCAAAATGTAAATACTATCTTTGATTTAAATGTAGCAGCTGCTATTTCAGATAATCAATATAGTGCTGGACAAGGTGTTTATGCTATTAGTGAATACTTAAAAACTGGAGAAGCAAATAGATTTACGTCATCATCTAATGCTAGAACTTTAGCAAGTACTGTTAAACCTAATAATTATACTTCTTTATTAATGGAAAATATGATTAAGTCATTTGCAGGTAGTGGTAAGAAATCTAGTGAAGATGCTACTTACTTGGATAGGATGCAACAAGTATTATCTTTTGTGAAAGAAGAATTGTCAAAAGATGTATTTTCTGCTAATGATATGAAAGAAAAATTACTTAATAATGACAACTTACTTGGTATAGCAGTTAAAAATTTTGATTATGATTATTTAGATCCTACTAGTGAAAATTCTAAATTATTTGAACAAGCTATAGAAATTGGAATAAATAATAATAATCCTTCTGCTGTTAGAATAAGACAAGCTTTGACAGATATTAAGTCTATAGCTAAAGTACCTTTAGAAAATGTAGCTCAACAAGGACAGACTCTTGTTGCATAAAATTAGTTTAAAGTAAGGAAAGTTATTATTATTTAGCAAAAATAAAAAATTACGAAAACTCGTACTTGTAAATTTTCTAAATATGTTATATATTATTAATGGAAGTTGTTTACAGCTTCTAGTCATCACAGCGTCTCTTTACCACCTTGTTTTACATCGCCCATAGTTTAACAAGCTGAGGCAACTAAAAGTGATGACTTTTTTTAATTAAATTAAAAGGAAAAGGTTAATCTTCTACTTTAGAAATGTAAAAGTAGAAACTAGAACCTTTTCCTTTTTTTGTATCTACACCATATTTATAATCATGAAGAATAAAAATACTTTTAACAATAGATAGACCAAGACCAGTGCCATATAAATTTCTTTTGTGTTTTTTCTCAGATTTATAATACTTATCAAAGATGTTGTCTAAGTCCTTAGTATCAATTCCTTTACCACTATCAATAACTTCAATTTTATAAAGATTATTAACTTTACTGATATTAATAACTACTTTCATATCACTTCCTGTATAATTAATAGCATTGATAATTAAATTATATAAGACTTGTTCAATCTTCTTTTGATCAGCTTTTATCATTAGCTTTCTAATATTAGTATGTTTAAAAATAATATTGTAACCATACTTTTCTTCATAAATAGTAAATCTCTTTAGAATATTTTTTATAAGAAGAATTAAATCAAATTCACTTAATGTTAGATTATCCATTGATTGTTGTAATTTAGATAGTGTTAATATATCATTGACTAGTAAGGCTAGTCTATCAGTCTCTTCTATAATGATATTTAAATTACTATCTCTTTTTTCTTTATCATTATAAGTTAGATCTCTAACCATTTCAGCATATGCTTTTATCATAGTAAGAGGAGTTTTTAAGTCATGAGAGACATTAGCTAGTAAATCTTTTTCTAACTCTTCTGTCTTTCCTAACTCAATCATCATTTCATTTAAAGAATTATTTAAGTCTTCTATTTCTAGAATATCACTATCACTAGTAAATTCTTTCTTTATCTTACCTTTAGCGATTAGATTAGCTTTCTGAGATATATCTACTATTGGTTTTGATAGTCTTTTCGAAATAAAATAACCGATAAGCAGGGATAGAGATAAAATTAAGATACTTATAATTAGTAACTGCTCCTTTAAAATCTTAGCAGTAGAATCAAGTGGTTCAAGTGAGGTTGATAAAAAAGCATATAAATTATCATCTAACTTAATCGCTTCTAAAATAGTTTTATTAGCAAATTGGGGATTTTGTAAATTATAAGTTTCTTCTTTATTACCACTATTAATAAAACTTTCTTTTAATACTCCTTTACTGAATAAACAGTTAGAAGTAGTACTTGATCGATATAAAGTAGAATTGCTAGAAGTTATTTCAATACAAAGATTTTCTTGATAGGATATTTCATCTAGAGTATTATAGATATTTTCACTATTGTATGCAGTTAACAACTTATTAGCAATATGTTTTATATCTTTAGTTTTAGTATATTCATAATACTTATTAATAAAGATTACTTGGAATAACCAAAGAAATAAAATAATCACTAAAGAAAATATTATTAAATACTGCCATATCTTTCTTTTTAAACTATTTTTCATCATTAAAACGATAACCTATTCCTCTAACAGTTTCTATTAAATCTCGATACTTTCCTAGATGATTTCTAAGCATTTTGATATGAGTATCTACTGTTCGATCATCTCCATAAAAGTCATAACCCCAAATATACTTTAATAGACTTTCTCTTTTAATAGCAACTTTCTTATTTCTAATAAAATATTCTAGTATTTCAAATTCTTTAGGAGTTAGATTAATTTCTTCATCATCAATAGTAATACTGTGTTCTAGAAAGTTTATAAATAAATCTTTATAACGATAATTATCCATCTTGGTAGATACTCTATTTAGTATAGCTTTACATCTTGCTACTAATTCTTTAGGTGAGAAAGGCTTACAAAGATAGTCATCTATTCCTTTATCAAAACCAGTTAGCTTATCTACTTCTTCCCCCCGTGCTGATAAAATAATAGTAGGAACTTTCTTGTTAGCATCTAGCTTTTCAAGAAGAGTAAAACCATCCATCTCTGGCATCATTATATCTAGTACCATTAAGTCATATTTATCTTTTTCAAGCATCTCTAAAGCTTCATAGCCATCTTCTGCTTGATAAGTTTGGTATCCTTCATTATCTAGATAAGTTACTATTACATCTCTTATATATTCTTCATCATCTACAACTAATATTTTAATCACATAAACCACCTCATCTATAGTATACTTTATTTCTGTGAAAATGTGGTGAAATTTGCTAAGTATTTCTTTACTTGATAGTAATTATAAGTGGTTACAAAGATGACATGAATACTAGTAGAAATAATATAACCATATAAACCAATTCTTAATAGTGAGAAAAGGAATAGGGTAGTAGTTCTAATAATAGTACCTAACATAGTAGCTTTTAAATTATCTTTACTTCTTCCCATGGCGTCAAGTGAAAAAGCAAGGGGTGCTTGGATATACTGAAATAGACAAATAGGTGCTAATATCTTTAGATAAGTACTACCTTGATTAGTATGATACATTATCCCTAAGAAGAACTTTGGCATAATGATAAATAAGATAGTAGCAGGTATTCCTATTAATAAAGAGAAAAGTATCGCTTGTTTAATCTTTTTCTTAGTATAGTCTAGTTTCTTATCACTAATAGCTTTAGCAATGACTGGTAGAAGGGCTTGGGAGATAGCAAGAGTAAAGAAAGATGGAAGAAGTACTAGTGGCATTACATAACCTTGTATGATTCCATACTGATTAATAATAAAACTAGAAGTATAACCACTATACTTTAGAGTAGTAGTTAAAATAATTGGTTCTAGAAAATAGCCAATACTACCAATTAATCTAGATAGAGTAGTAGGAATACTAATATCTATAGCATCTTTAATATAAGATTTTCTAATATGAAAGTCTTCTTTTTTATAAGTAATATTTTTAGGAAGAAAGAAGAATAAGACAAGGATAGATACTAGTTCACTAATAACATTAGATAGTATTACTACAGTAACCGTTATTTCTAAGCCTTTAGGAAGAAATAAAGGGATTAAGGTAAACATTAGAAAAAGTCTAACTATATCTTCTAAACAGTTAGAAAAGACATGGGGAAACATTTGTTGTTTACCAAAGAAATAGCTTCTTACAATGGATGATGTGGATGTTAGAGGTATTACTACTGCTATAGCAAGAACTGGTAAGTATGATCTTTCTTCTTGTAATAATTTATTAGCAAGAAAAGGGGCAAAGATAATTAAAAAGATAATCAAGAAAAAGTTAATAACCATAGAAGTAGCTATTAAAGAAGACATTAAATTTCTATTGTTTTTTTTATCTTCTGCTACCATCTTAGATAAAGCGATAGGTAGACCAAACTGACCTAGTCCAATAAACAAAGAGAAGGTTGGTAAAACAAGCATATATAGACCAATACCTTCACTTCCCATTAATCTACTCATGACTATTTTTATAATCATACCTAGTATTTTAGTTAGAAAACCACCAATCATTAAGATAATAGTAGACTTAATAAACGTTTCTTTTTTCATAAAGCCTCCTTGTAAATAAGATGTAAAAAATATTTAAAACTAATAAATTACTTTTCTTCTTTCTAAGAATTATGATATAGTTAGTATAGAAGTGTAAGAGGTGAATGATAGTGCAAGAGATAATTGATTTTTTAGCTAAGAAGGAAGTATTTATACTGTTTATTATTTTATTAGCAGCTATTTTACTATATATAATTCTATGGGTTATATCTTTCATAAAGAAGAAGGATGAGAAAAAAAAGTTAAAAACAAACACTCAAGAATTGACAAAATTAGCAGAAAAAGTAAAGATTTTAGAAAAAGAACAACAAGAAGCAGCTTTACCACCTGTCTTTAGAATTGAACAGGAAAAGGTAAGAGAAGAGATTAAACCTTTAGTAATGGAAGAGAAGAAAGAACCTCCTAAGATAGTAGTTAAAGAGACATTTACTTCTCCTATAGCTATTACTCCTGTTGTAACAGAAGTTATTGAGCCTAAGAAAGAAGAAAACGTTATTACTAAAGAGATTAAGTTAAATGATAATTCTCTTTCTGAAGTTGAAATATTAGATGCTAATCCTAGTGGAATTACTTATAAGAATGAAGTCTATACTAAGGAAGAAGCTAAGGAAGAGTTAAAGAGACTTGAAAGACAATTGATTGAACAAGATAAGAGGGAAGAAAAACCTATCTTTGAACCAATAGAGGTTAAACCATTTAAGGAAGTTACTAATGATGAAGTTATTCCTGTATTAGATGAGATGCTTGATACTAAAGAAGATGAGGTTAAACAAGAGAATATTAGTTTAACTAATTTTGAAGAAGATCAAGAACAAAATGCTATTATCAGTTTAGATGAATTATTAAAGAAGGGTAAGACTATTACTCAGGATGAGATAATAAAACATGAAGATGATGGAAATGAACCTATTACTTTACAAGAGTTAGAAGCTAAATGGAAAAAGGATAAGGAAGTAGTAGCACTTAAAAATGATGATGAAGATATAGAAGTATTGGAAACTAAGAAAGAGGAAGTACCATTTAGTTATGAAGATATCAAAGTAGAAGCTCCTAAGGTAAAGATACCAACTATGGATGAGTTATTTTCTAAGTCTAAAACACCTTATAAACCAACACCAGTTATTAGTCCTATCTTTGGAATAGAAGAAGATAAACTATCTAGTGATAATTCTCTTAAACTAGAAAATACAGCAAACTATGATAAGCTTGATGCTGAAATTAGAAAGACTAATGAATTCTTATCAAAACTTAAAGAATTACAAAAAAAGTTAGATAATTAGGATGTTCTTCTTGAAGAAGACATCTTTTTAGTTTATAATTTTTTAAGGGAGGTCTTATCATGAAGAATTTAACTATCTTACCAGCTGATCAATATATCGTTATTAATAAAACAGTTCTTCATAGTGAAGACCGTAAACTTTTAACAATGCTTTATCAACCAATTATTGGTTATACTGCTGTTAGTTTATACTTTGCCTTAGTAGATGATCTTGATTCCTTAAATCAGATGAGTGAAGACTTAAATCATCACCATTTGATGGCTACTATGCAATTAAAACTTGAAGATATAATGATTGCTAGAGAAAAACTAGAAGCTGTTGGTCTTATTAAGACTTATATTAAAAAAGGAAATGTTAATCATTATGCTTATCTTTTGTTTTCTCCTATTTCGGCTAGTGAGTTTTTTCATCACCCCATACTAAATATTGTTCTATATAATAATATAGGTAAAAAAGAATATGCTAAAAGACAGGAAATATTTCAAGTTCCAAAGATTAGTTTAAAAGACTATGAAGATGTTAGTTCTTCTTTTGATGAAGTGTTTGAAAGTAGTAATTTAAAACCATTTGAAGTTTTGGATATTATCGAAGAGAGAAAAGAAGCTAAGATTATATCTAAAAGAGTGATTGATTTCAATCTATTAATAAGTTCTATTCCAGGATCTATTGTATCTAGTAGATGTTTTACAGAGGATGTAAAAGAGTTAATTAACTCGCTAGCTTTAGTTTATAATTTTGATACTACTAATATGGCAGGACTGGTACAGTCATCTATTAATGAAAAAGGACTAGTTGATAGAACTTTACTTAGAAAGAGTTGTAGAAACTACTATCAGTTTGATCATGCGGGTAGTCTTCCAACATTAATCTATCAACGACAACCTGAGTTTTTAAAGAAACCAGAAGGAGATAATTCTAAATGGGCTAAGATGGCTTATACTTTTGAAAATACTTCTCCTTACGACTATTTAAAGAGTAAACAAAAAGGTGCAGAACCTACTAAACGGGACTTAAAACTTATTGAAGACTTAATGATAGAACAGAAATTATCATCAGGAGTAATTAATGTTTTAATATCATATGCTTTAAAACTTAATAATCAAAAATTAAATAGAAGTTATTTAGAAACTATTGCAGGTCAGTGGAAAAGACTTAATATTGAAACAGTAGAAGAAGCAATGCGCCTTACTGAAAAAGAATATAAAAAGATGAAGAAGATAGCTATGTCTACTAATACTAATAAGAATAATAAAGCAGTAGTTAGTAAACAAAAAGAAATACTACCTGATTGGTTTAATGAAGATTTAAAAACAAATTCAATGGATAGCAAAGAAAAAGAAGAAATGGATACATTGTTATCATCATTTTAGAAAAAAGTCGTTAAGAAAATTTATCATTTTACTATAGTGCAATGAAAAAATGAAAAATACCTAGTAGCTATCAAAAAAAATATGATTTAGAATAAATGTTAAAAAATTAATTCATTTTAGTAAAACTATGCTAAAATGAATATATGTCCTTGTAACTCAGTTGGATAGAGTATTCGCCTCCTAAGCGAAAAGTCGGCAGTTCAAATCTGCCCAGGGACACCAGATTAAAAATAATGTCTTGATTCTCTTTGATTTCAAGGCATTTTTATTATTTGTGTTGATTAATTAAGCGTTTTTTGTTTCCTATAATAATCCTTAATTTTAAAAGGGGTAAATTATGTTTAATATGTGGTTTCAAAAAAATGTCAAGAAGAAGAGATTGAACAAACTATTCAATTAAACCATGCAATGATATTAATGCTTACTATTATTCCAAATGATGATGTTAATTATCTTATGACTACAATGGTTCAAATATATAAAGAAGGCAGTTGCTACGAGTGAATATATACACAAATCACATAATTTGTCAGTCTTATTATATCACTATGTTTGCTCGGCAAAATATCGTAGAGTAATTTTTGATGATAGTGTAAATAAATTATTAATTCAAACATGCAAAGAAATAGCCAAGCGATACGAGATAAATATTATAGAACTAGGTACAGATGGTGATCATGTTCATTTCCTCTGCCTCTAAATTAATACCTTTTCTAGAATTAATAAGATTAGCATCATTTTTTTTGAGCAACCTTTGAGTCATATATAAACTTAACAAAATGATAATTTTTATATCTGTTTTTATAATTAGTACAAATATAAGGCCAACGGTTAAGTTTAGGGCATTTACTTTCAGTTTGATCAGCATAATCAACTGGCTTTCTAGTTCTTTTAACTTCTTTAGAAATAGCTCTAGGATCATAATTTGTAATTTTACTTATTTCAATTAATTTTTTATTGTGTGAGATACAAGAACAAATAGTCTTTCTATTATCTTCACTAATGTGTTTTCATGTTTTCATTTTTTATTCCTCCTTATAACTACAAAGAAACGATATATATTATACTATAATTAGACTTAATTCCGTTATTTTATTAAAACGGACATTCGAATAAAAATTTACGTTTGTGACATTTCAAAGAGAATATTATTGACTATTGGGTATCTAAGTGCTACAATATGACTAAGTAGGATGGATGGTTTCTCATGAAGAAAGAAACAGACCGAAGAAAGCAAGCGTATGGAATTGCACTGACAAAAGACGAGACAACCTGGATAACACCTACAATTGATTTATCTTTTTGGAATGCAGATAATACGTGGGGAGTACTTACACTGGACTATTCCGAGTGCCTTAGGCTGTTTTTAAATACCACAATGATGGCTTCTGGATATCAGCCGACCCTGGCGAGAGTCAGTGACTGTATCCAGGTGAATACGGACAGCAATATCACAAAAATGTCAACGATGTTATCGGTAGGAGCCACGGTAACCAATCGAACCACCTTCATGAGAATGATTGCAGACTGGAGTGGTGCAGGATGGCAGTATGGAGACTACTATTCGATTGATTATAAAAGTGTTTTAGGATATTAAAATAAGAAAACAATTATGGAGGAACAATTATGAAAAGAAAGATTTATCTAGCAATGATGGTAGCAGCAGTGATCAGTATGACAGGATGCGGAATGAAGACAACCGATACACCCGCAGAGACGACACCGAAACCAACGCAGAAAGCGGAAACAACAAGCAGTGATGGAACAGGAGTCTATCCGAGTGCAATAGGGATTACAGAGGTAAATATGGGAATCACCGAAGATGTGTGTACAGTGAAAGTGCCTCTGAATTATGTACTGGCAGGTGTATACTATGACGAAAATATGCAGAAACAGACAATGAAAGGACTGAATTCTGCGACAACAACCGTAGAAGAGGCTATGGCAGCAGGCAGCTTCTCCACAGGAGAGCATATGGCAGGATTTTCCATGACTTCTCTGGATGCGGATCAGACAGTACTTTCTGCGAAGATGTATCCGGCTGACACCACACCGTGGGATGCATTCAAACGGCATTTTACAGATGCAAAAGAAATCGGAAGTGCCAGCGTGCCGGGATTGGTTTATCATACGAAGACAGGCAGCGGAACAAACCTTGCAGTAGCCGTTAAGATCAATGATTCTAATACACTGGAACTTACTTATGTAGGAACCCTGGAAGATGAGATTGGAGAAGACGAACTAGGTCAGAGACTGTATAATCTGGTAACGGTAAAATAATATCGTAACAGACAACAATATTTGAGAGAAACGAGGATATTGTACAGCGTATTGATGAAGTATCAGTTCAAACAGGACGCAGTCTAAATGAACTGCTTGGTATATTTTTGGGGTTTTCTTTAGACCATTGTTCAATAAAACCCAAGTAACAAAAATCACAAGACAACTCCCTTTGCACAACGCAATTGGAAGGTTCTATAATAAATAGTGTTGGTGAGTAAAATTACTAACACTATTTTTAGTTAATAAAAAAGAGTCATAACCAGAAACTCATGATACAATATAGTTGACTAAAAAATATTGAAAAAATCTGATTAAATGACTCATACTGATTATACAATAAGGGATAATGTTAATGAAATTTTACTAAATACAATTGGTATGTCTTATGATGAATATGAACAACTCGACCTTGATGAACAGCAAAAAGTAATGACCGAATATCATAAGAGGCATCCAAACAAAAGTAAAACTACTACTACTATGATTGGTGGAGAAGATGACTCTTTATTTATTAAAACTAGTAAAGGAAAGAAAATTTTAACAACAAATGGCTATTATATAGCAGGAGAAACTTTGGAAGAGAATAAAGAAAGATGGGAAAACCCAATCAAAAAAATTTATAGAAAAAAATAGATAATAAACAATTAATTGTTTTAACTGATATACCTGACTGGTATTCTGATACAATCTAAGTTTTAGTATTGGCAGTTAGAATAATACTGCAGGGCGGATGAATAGCAAATATTGCATCCGCTCTGTTGTTATGAGATATATTTATACATAAAGGAGGCGTATCATGCAGGATTTTATTAA
>OGOG01002457.1_pt1 | contig 15586 bp, 14 predicted proteins | sample 1552581 | NCBI WGS metagenome assembly OGOG01 (sample SAMEA2580152, study PRJEB22360) | human gut metagenome | biome: human gut; feature: human-associated habitat; material: faeces | place: Denmark | collected 2008/2010 | reverse complement strand
AGATTTATGAATGGCCGATACCTCCCGTGTCTCCTACGACGAGCCAGTTTACTTTTCCTCCGACCTCCGCCCCGACAACCGTCATCGGTTTGGGATAGAGTGCCAACAGATTTCCGAGATTTTTCTTGTTCGTTTCCATAATATCGGGTTTTGTAGTGTTTTCTTTCACGGCAGTGCTGCACGACAACATGACAAGCAGTGACAGAATACCTAAAATAGTTTTTACCATGATTGATTTCTTTATTTATCTATTTGACTTTCGGTGAACGGATCTGCCCGATGCCCCATCAGGTTGATTTTAGCATACTCCTTATCGAACTCCTCCATTTCCCAAGTAGAGAGACGAACCGTTCCTGCACCGAGCAAATCGTTCAAGTGTACCGGATTGGTCGTTCCGGGTATCGGAGCGATCCACGATTTGCGAGATAACATCCATATCAAAGCGAATTGCGCGGGTGTCACTCCTTTGCGCTCGGCCCATTCGCGAACCAAGGCGACTAGCGGCATATTGTGTTTCAAGGCTTCGGGTGTGAACTGCGGCAAGTTCCAACGACGGTCGCCTTCGTAGAAACGGCTGTTCTCGTTGATTACACCGGTGAGGTATGCACGCCCTAACGGACAATAAGGCACGAAGCCGATACCGAGTTCTTCCAATGTCGGGAAGATTTTGGTTTCAGGCTCTCGCCACCAAATGGCGTATTCGCTCTGCACGGCCGAAAGCGGACAAACAGCGTGCGCCCGACGGATGGAACGGGCACTCGCTTCCGACAACCCCCAATGTAACACTTTTCCTTCTTGCATTAAATCCTTGACAGTCTCGGCCACCTCTTCCATCGGTACTTTCGGATCGACACGGTGCTGATACAAGAGGTCGATATGGTCGGTACGTAGGCGTTTCAAGGAACCTTCCACCGCCCGACGGATATGGTCGGGGCGGCTGTTGATAGCGGTCGGTTGTTTCTCCTCGACACCGAAGCCGAACTTCGTTCCGATTTTCACTTTATTGCGGAATGGGGCGATTGCTTCACCGACCCACTCTTCGCTGGTGTAAGGGCCATAAACTTCTGCTGTATCGAAAAAAGTGACGCCTTTATCGTATGCCTGGTGAATCAGAGCGATCATATCCCGTTTGTCGTACTTCCCACCGTAATAACCCACCATCGGCAGGCAGCCCAGACCGATAGCCGATACATCCAATCCTCCGAGCTTACGATACTCCATCGTGTCGTTTGCATTCGGTGTATTTTCATCTGATAGATTTCCCGTTAAGGAGGATGAAGAGGTTTCGGCAAGTACACGGGAAACACCCGTTGTAGCTCCGGCTGCGAGCAATGCAAAACTCGATGCCGTCCTTAAGAAATTTCTGCGATCCATATTCTTCTGTTTTTTCATTGTTCATTTTCTGATTGCAAATTTACCGCGATTGAATAAGCCGGCTTGTATACGATTTACGGATATTTATACCCGAATCCTCGATTCTGCAATAGAGCTGTATGTAATTCCAATCAAATGAATTACTTTTGCTTGAAAGAAATTAAATAAAGGCTTATGGAAGAAGTTATAAGACTCGATGAGGTAGATAAATACAACAAACTGTTCGGACTCGAAACACGACATCCGTTAGTGAGTGTAGTCGATTTGTCGAAGGCAACGCAGTGGCCGGAACACTTTAAAATTAACTACGGTGTATATGCCCTTTATCTAAAGGATACCTACTGCGGGAATATCATGTACGGGCGTCAGAGTTACGACTATCAGGACGGTACGATAGTCAGTTTCGCCCCCGGTCAGGTTACGGAGACAGAGATGCTGAAAAATGTCCAGCCAAATGCCCATGGCATTTTATTCCATCCCGATCTGATTCGGGGTACGGCACTCGGTCAAGAGATTAAGAACTACTCGTTTTTCTCTTATGAAACCCGGGAGGCGTTGCATCTTTCGGAAGAAGAACGTGAAACCGTAATGGACTGTCTGCATAAAATAGAGGCGGAGTTAAAGCATAGTATCGACAAACACAGCCGTCGGTTGATTTGCGCCAATATCGGACTGTTGCTTGACTACTGTATGCGCTTCTACGAGCGACAGTTCACCACACGAGAAGAGGTAAACAAAGACATTGTCGTTCGTTTCGAGCGACTGTTGGACGAATATTTCGATAGCGAAGCCCCGATACGTGAAGGATTACCGACCGTCAAGTATTTTGCCGATAAGGTGTTTCTGTCTGCGAATTATTTTGGAGATATGATCAGGAAACAGACGGGGCAGACCGCCTCCGAATATATCACAAATAAACTGATCGAGCGGGTTAAAGAAGCCCTGCTTGGCACGGACAAGACAACGAGTGAGATTGCATACGGGCTGGGATTCCAATATCCGCAGCATCTAAGCCGGATGTTCAAACGGGTAACGGGTTATACGCCCAATGAATTTCGCGCTCAGAATTAGGCTTTATATAAAGAACGATGAACGAGTTGCAATTTCCCGGACTTTATATTGATGACACTGTCGACCCTCATGCGATTCTTCCGTACTTGTGTCGGTCGGGATACTATTGTCTGATATTGACGGACTCACTTGCTGAAGTCTGTACAAAGTATGGCCGACTGCATTACGACTACTGTGATGGAACGCTCATCGGTTATCATCCGGATACCGTTTGCACGGAAATTCCTGCCTCTTGCCTATGGACGGTTGCATTTCATCCCGATCTATTCAAGAGAAGAATACTTGAAAAAAAGATTGAAGAATACACGTTCTTTTCGTATGCACCCAAAGAAGCGTTGCATATATCCCTGAAAGAGAAACATATACTCACTTCGTGTATCGATGATATTCGCAGGGAGCTTCATCATGGTGCAGATTCCTACACACAGATTATTCTGATACGGCATATCACTCGTTTGTTAGACTATACTACTCGTTTTTATGAGCGGCAGTTCATTGTCCGTGAATTGAACAATGAACTGCTGATACGACAATACGAAAAAATTGTCAAACAGTATATTGGAGATGGAAAACTTGCACAAGAGGCACTTACATCCGCCTATTGTGCCGGAAAACTTCATTTATCAGAAGCCTATTTCAAAGACCTGCTTGAACAGCAACTCGGACATACGCACAACTGCCATATCCAACTTCAACGTATTGAAATAGCAAAGGAGAGACTACACTTTTCCGACGAATCTCTTTCTCAAATAGTGCATGAACTCGGATTTCCTTCAGTGCAATATTTCTGTTTTCTTTTCAAGAAAATAACGGGGGTAAACCCAAATGATTATAGATGCTTTAATTAAACAAAGTATCATATTTTCTCTCTATACATTTATAACGTAATCATAAACGATGACCCCAATGTAAGCATATTCATATATTCGATACTATTCCTACTGTGTGACGGAAGCAAATTATAGTCGAGGAAAAAACGGATACCGTAATGTTCTTTTGCCTTGAATGTCAATGAAACCCCGCTTCCCAGAGAGAAACCGCCTCTTGCGGAATTTGTCCGGTCTGTCAGTTTCAGTTGGGGATAATACACATAGCCGCCCAAAAGTTTACTGCCTACCAACCAGCGTGAAGACAACGGATAGGAAAAATAGCTTCCTCCGCAAACCGAAATCGCATCGAAAGTATTACTCTCTGCTTGGTCTTTATTGACTATTATCGAGGTATTGGAAACGGTAAACCGTCCTCCGGCACCGATATACGGATTGAAAAAATATGCACCCTCCATACCGGCCGCACTGCCTGATGACGTACTGAACTCTGTTTGTTCATCGATGTCATAACCGCTCAACGGGATATTCAAACCGAGATACAGACTCACAAAGGAAGGTTTATCCAGCCGTTCAAACATATCCTCATTTGTAAACCGGTTCATTCCCTTTTCTTTGAATATCAGGTCTGCAAGGTAATAACCAATCTCTGTTGAAAGTATGCCTATGCCTGCACCGGTCAGTACGTCACTCAGCCAATGCTTGTTGTTTGCCATTCGCATAAGGCCGGTTGCGGTAGCCATGCCATATGCCCCGACACCAACCCACGGACTTTTATGTCCATATTCCTTATTGAACATGGTGGCGGTCATAAATGCCGTGGCGGTATGTCCGGAAGGAAAGGAGTGCTTGTTTGAGCCGTCCGGACGCTCGACATGGGTTGTACGTTTCAAAGTGTTCACCGTACTTCCCATAAGAATAGCAGAAAAAGCATCGGAGACAAGCATCCTGCCCCATGAGCTGCGGCTTTGCACACCGGCGGCCTTCATGCCGAGCATTATTGCGGCAGGGGCATACTGCATATAATCGTCCGCATGGCGGCTGAACCGGGGCAGATAATCATTACGCAGGCTCCGGAAATGGTCGTCCTCACTTTTTACAATCAGACCTCCGACAACCAGCGGAACGCCAATGTATGTCATCTGATAGAAACGGGACGATGAGAACCTGTCAAGTCTTCTACTGAAATTGTTTGTTACAGAGATACATAAACTATCTTTCTTTTCAGCAATTAGGTTATTTGCCGGATTTTGAGCCGACAAGAGGGCAAAGCTGTAAATACTAACGATACACAGTACTATCTTTTTCATGCAACCATAATCTTTTGAATTACGGCAGTAAAGATATCAGGCGATTTTGGGGAAAGTTTGAAGATTTACTGGAATATTACCATAAACTGATGTTTTCCATCAGTATAGACATATGAAATCTTCCAGCCGTGATAATCGCATACGGCCTTGACGATGGAAAGTCCGAGACCGTTACCCGTCGTTTTTTCTGACGGGCGATAGAAACGGTTGAATATCTGATTCTCATCCAGTGCCGCGTCGTTGGACGTATTGGATACCGTCAGCCGGTCGTTCAACAAGGATACGGTTATTTCCCCACCGGTCTTATTGTGGCGTACAGCATTCACGACGAGGTTGTTCACCATGCTTTCCAAGAGGGAACGGTTGGCCTTTATCGGCAAAGAGGCTACTGAAAAATTTTGCTTCAAGACCAATCCTCCGGAGAGGCTTTCGAGATAGGGCTGAAGGTCTTTTATCACCGTTATGACATCGACGGACTCCGTACGGCTGAACTGGTTATTCTCCATCTTGGCCAGTAAGAGCAGATTACGGTTCAGATGCGATAAACGGCTATTCATTTGGTATAAATCCTGTATAATGGCGGCTTGCCGTTCGGTTATCTCCGGCTGTTGGAGCAACAGGTCGAGTTTGCTTTGGAATACTGCCAATGGCGTTTGTAGCTCATGTGAGGCGTTTTCTGTGAACTCTTTCTGTAACCGGTAACTGTGAAGACTGTCCGTCATCAGCCTTTGCAAGGCGACATTCAGTCTTGTAAATTCTTTGGTGTCACTCTCTGCCAATGGCGGGCATACGTCGTTTTCCAGCTTAAAGCGCTCGATCGCTTCCAGTGTTTTGTCGAACGGTTGCCATAGCCGGCCGGAGATAAAACGCATCGTCAGTACGATAGCCACGCCCAATACGGTAACGATAAGTGCAAACTGTATCATGATACCGTGCAGGATGTCCTCTTCGAGGTCGAGGGCCGGAACCGGCTTCCCTTGCTGTACGGCTTCGATAATATCTATCATGTCCTCGGCATAGAAGCTCTTGGTCAGCCAATAAAACAGAGGGGTTGCCAGCAACAGGAGTATTGCCACGCAGACAATGAACTGCGTGAGCGATTTGTACATCAGACTCTTCTTTTTCATAATTCTGTCCATTTATAGCCCGTTCCATATACATTCTTAATGCAATCCTTACATCCCGCAGCGGCAAGTTTCGCCTTTAGGTTCTTGATGTGGGTATAGACAAAATCGTGATTGTCCATCATGTCTGCCATCTCTCCACTGAGATGTTCGGCCATGGCACTCTTCGATATGACACGGTCTTTATTGCCGATAAAAAACAACAACAACTCGTATTCCGATTTGGTAAATTCTATCGGTGTGTCATTCACCACGGCCGACTTGTTCAGCAAGTCGATTCGAATACCATTGCTTTCCAGTATATTGTTTGCTGCAAACTCCTTGCGACGGATAATGGCATAGATGCGCATACTAAGTTCGGGCAGGTGAAAAGGCTTAGCAAGGTAGTCGTCTGCACCTATTTCCAATCCTTTCACTTTATCGCCCAGCGAATCTTTGGCCGATACGATAATCACGCCTACTGGGTTGCGTTGCTTCCGGATGTCACGCAAGATGTCGAGGCCGTTACCACCGGGCAACATCAGGTCGAGCAGCACGCAATCGTACTCATACATATTTACTTTCATTTTGGCATCAGCATAGGTGAAAGCCTGCTCGCACAGATATTTTTCACTACTGAGGTAGGCAACGATGCTATCCGAAAGACTTCGTTCATCTTCTATAATCAATATCTTCATACTCTCTTACTTTATTAACATTACAATACTACCGCCTGTAATCAGCAATGCTCCGATAATAATCCGCAGACTGTGGCAGTATCGAACCGAATTAAGGAATATCCATGTATGTCCGCTGATACCTTTCACCTCGGCCGTATAGTTTCCGGCAAAGCCGATTCCCCAAGTGATAAACAAGATGACTGATGTCCGGATGGCTGTAGCTAAATCCGAATTGATATCTTTTACCCCGATTTTGGCGAACACAGCCGTCAGTACGGCAAAGAGGGCAGAAAGTAAAGCATAATATTTCCACATAAATTTCTATTTATTGCAAAATTAGTGATTTACAGCCATTTTATTTGCTCTTTTTATAAATTAATAGCATGATGCTTGGCAATACTAACAGAAGCAAGGGCAAGCCTACGATAAATCCGCCAATGACGGCTACCGCCAACGGTTGCTGCATCTGTGCGCCGAGGCCGATACCGAGAGCCAATGGCATCAGGGCGAGTACGGCACCGATAGCCGTCATCAGTTTGGGGCGGATACGCAGGGCGATGGCGTAGTCCACAGCTTCGGATACATTGCCGCCCGTGCAGCGATTCATCCGGTACTGCCATACGGTGAAGATGGCATTCTCCGCAATGATGCCCACCACCATGATGATACCCGTATAGCTACTTACGTTAAGCGGAACGCTTGTCAGCCACAAAGCAAAAAGACATCCACAAATGCCCAATACGGAGATGCCTAGCACGGTGAGCGATATACACCATTCACGGAAAAGGAACATCAACACGGTGAACACCATCAACACGGCAAGCGAAAGAATCATCATTAGTTCACGAAACGACTGTTGCTGTTCGGAATAGGCTCCTCCGTAGGAGATGCTGTAGCCTGCCGGCAAGTGAAGTTGTGTATCAAGAGACGCTTGTAAGTCTGCTATCGTACTGCCCAAATCCCGGTTATCCAATCGGGCGGTAAGGGTGATATTGCTCTTCAAGTCCTCACGACGCTGCTCTATCTCTCCCGGAATGACACGGACGTTGCAGAAGAACCCGAGTGGACGGGTGCTGCCGTCAGGCAGGAATATGGGCTGCTGTTCCAGCCATTCGGGAGAGTTGTCCTCGAAGTCCGTGAAACGGAGCAGGATGCGACGCATCTGCTCACCGTCCTGAACGGAACCTATTTGCAGTCCGCCTGTCATGGCTGCCTGTGCAGGGTTCGGCTCTATCATATTGGCAGGCTGGCAAAGGGGAACGCCACCCGTATGTGCCGTAAGCTGTTCTTGGAAATCAGTCAACGAAATGCCGAATTGCGAAAGACGTTCCTGATTTGGGGTGAAGACCAGCGAGGCTCCAGCGGGTATCAATCCGTTATCAATATCCACGATGCCCGGTACGACTTCCATGATTTTCTCTGCCTGTGCCGCTACCTTCTGTAATGTTTCATAATCGTTTCCGAATATCTTCACTTCGATAGGCTGTGCGGTACTCATCAAATCTCCCAAAAGGTCGGCAATCCGTTGTCCGAATCCGATAGTCATTAACGGAACGGCTTGCGATATTTGTTGGCGTAGGTCGCTGATGACTTCAGGGGTACTCGTTTTCCGGTCCGTTTTCAGTTGAATCAGATAGTCGCCAAAATTACTCGGTCGTGTCTTGAAGGACATGCCGAGCGCTGTACGGCGCGAGTAAGTCTCTACATCGGGATGTGCCATGATAATACGTTCTATCTGCCGGCAGAGACGGTCGGTCTCCTCGATGTCCGTTCCTGCGGGAGAATGATAGTCAAGAACAATGGTTCCCTCATCCAAATCGGGAAGAAAACCCGAGGAGAGACGGGAAGAAGCATACCAGCCGCCCAGCCCTAAGAGCAGGACGAACCCAGCGGCAAACAACGGCTTGCGATAGATGACGGTCAGGAAATGAACCTTCCGGATGGAGTTCTCTTCAAGCGTTTTCACATCCAAGTCTTTCGGGCGCAGTTGTTTCTTATAGCCGATGACGAGGTGCAGCACGGGAAGCAGCAGCCATGTGACGAGAAACGAGGCGACAAGCGTAAGTTGCATCGTATCGGACAACTCTTTGAAAAAACTTCCTGCCAGTCCACTCATCAGTCGGAACGGGAAATGGATGACGATCGTTGCAAGAGAGGAAGCCACCATAGCGGGGAAAAGATTACGGATGGCATGGCGCACGACAGTGAAGCGATCCATACCGGGGCTTTCTTCATGTTCCCGATAAATCTGTTCGATAACGACAATGGCATCGTCGATAATCAATCCAACTGAAGCCGCCATCGCACCGAGCGACATGACATTGATGGTAATTCCTGCCAGATAACAGAGCAAGATACTGAAAGCTACCGTAACGGGAATGGTCAGCATGACCACCAGACTCGACCGCCAAGAACGGAGAAATAACACCATCACGATGATGGCGAGAAACAATCCTTCGTAGATGGTTTTCAGTACGCTGTGGATGCTTTCGCCTACGAAAGCACTCTGATTGTAATAAGGTTTCAGTTCATAGCCTGCCGGAAGCTGCTGCCTTATCTCGTCCACCTTGTTTTCCACCTGCTTCGCAAAATCAATCAGATTCACTCCCGGCTGCTTCACCAAGTCAACAAGTACGGCATCGTTACCGTCGGCATTGATTTTCAGAAACTCTTGCTGTTCCTGTATATCGACTGCCGCTATATCGTCCAGACGGACAATCCGCTTGCCGTCGTTGCGGATAATCACATTCCGCAGTTCTTCCATGTCGTTGATACGTGTATCGGTCAGCGTCAGATACAGGCGGTTATAGTCCGCCACATTGCCGTTTCCCAATACATAATTCGTCTGTGCGAAAGCGGTCTTTATCTGTGCGGGAGTAATACCGAGCGCTGTCATCTTTGTAGCGTCGGGCTTCACGACGAACTCCTTCGCCTTGCCACCGCGTACCACTACATTGCTGATACCGTCCACTTGCGAGAACATGGGGCGTACCACAAGGTTGCCTACATCGCGCAAGGCAATGCGGCTGTGCGTCTTGCTCTCCAACGTGAATCCATAGACCGGAAACAACGACTGGTTCATTGCCTCGGTGGAGATGACCGTACCGTCAGGCAGAAAACCTTTTATCTCATTGATACGGCTCTCCAACTGGGTTTTCAAGGCATAGATATCCAGTCCCCATTTGAAGTAAACATCTATCACACAACTGCCCCGGCTGGTACTGCTCTTGACAACCGTCGTGCCCTGCACTTTCTTCACCGCGCTTTCCAACGGCTTGGTAACGGTAATCATCATGCGGTCTACGGGCTGTTGTCCGGCATCGGCTATCACGGTGATGCGGGGGAACAACACTTCGGGAAACAGGTTGGTCTGCATTTGTGTATAACACCACGCTCCTGCAAGCAGCAAAAGTAGTCCTACGAACAGGATAGGGCGGTTGTATAGCTGATGGAGACTTCTTTTCTGTATCGTGTTCATAAGGCAGCCTTCTCTTGTGTAACAACAACTTTTGCTCCCTCTTCCAAACCGTACCCTCCTGTAAGGATAATGAGGTCCTGCGGTGACAAGGTAGTCGATTTAATCTCGATTTCCGAAACGTTGCTGTTGCCAATCTCTACAGGTACTCTGACAGCTGTACTGTCGTCAGCAAGTTTCATCACCCAATGTTCCGTGAGCGTTTCGTCACTTTGTACGGCACTTTTAGAAAGTATCATACCTTTAGACGATGCATTGTTTTCTGCAAATATAGCCTTGAGATTCATACCCTCTGGCAGGAAAGGCGCCTTTGCCCGTGCAATTACCCGTTCCGATTGCGATACCGTATTCATTGTTGCCAGCGGAGCATGGACAGTTGCCGCCAGCCGGGTTCCGTCGGGCAGTTCCAGCATACATTTGCTTCCGCTGTACGCATACCGTTGCTGTTCATAAGGAACATTAATCTCGAACACGAGGCTTTCGACTTCGGCAACGGAGCAAAGCACGGTGCCTTCGGTTACATAACTTCCCGATTGCTGCTGCACGTCGAGGACAATACCGTCACGTTCCGCCTTTATGGGAATGACAGCATGGTTGCCATTTCCCAAAGCGTGTTGTTCTTTGCTCTCTATCCGGTAAAGTATATCTCCGGCTTTCACCCTTGAACCGGGTTGTATGAGAACCTCCGTGATGAATGCCGGAATCGGTGAACCGACCACTGACTTATTCTGATACACCGTAGTGGCAGACAATATGATTTCCTTCTCGATTTTGCCAAAAGCCACATGAGTCAGTGTGACTGCTGTTCCGGGCTTTTCTTCCTGTATATTTCCGTTCGATGCGTTTCTTTGTCCGCATCCGCTAAGGCTTACTATAAGCGACAATAAGACTATCTGATATTTCATGACTGTGATGATTTGATATTACCAATTCCAATAGTTATAGGCGGCTATGACCAGCTGTTTGTTCGTCCGTAGCAACAAGCGGTCTTTCTCCGTCTGAATCTTGTTGCGTAATACAGTGATATAATCCAATACGGATGCCTGTCCGGCATCCATCTCCCTGCCATAATCGAACAATACGGATTCGTATTCCGCAAGCTGATTTTCCAAAGCCCTCTCTCTCTCATTATATCTGCCCAACTCGGAGAGACATTGCTTGATTCTCATGTTCCGTTGATATTCGGAGTTTTCTTTGTAAGTCCGTATGGTGTTCTGTTGCCAGCTGGCCTGATGTTCTTTCCAACGCTTCTGCCTGCCATCGAATATCGTCCACGAGAATGTAAGTCCTGCACTCCACCCGAAGTGGCGATACCATCCGGCGAAGTCTCCGACCTGAAGACCACCGTTTACGAACAGGTTGAGCTTGGGCTTGTATTGAAGGTTGAAGGAGCGCAGGGAGGCTGCCGTATTCAGGCTGTCCAGCCGGTATTGTTCGGTGAAGAGGCTCGGTTCCCCGTCATTACGTAACCGAACGGGAAGGTTTATATCCGACAATGTCACATCGGTTGTATCACCGATACCACAAAGCAGATTCAAATCCATCAGATGAGTATGGTAAGACTGACGGGCAGCGGCATGCAATTCGACATTAGCCTCCCTTTCAATCATCAGCAAGTTCAAATCCGACTGTTTGGACAAGCCGTTTTTGACTAACTTTTGAATGATCTCCATTCGGTGGGCGATGACCGTTCCGATAGAATCCGTAAAGTCTATCTGTGCCTTGTCGAGCAGGCAGAGCAGATATTGTTCTGTGACGGAACGCTCTAGCTGGTGTTCTTCCATACGGATACGGTTATTCGTCCTGTCCGCATTAATCTGTGCCTGCTTTTGCGCTGTCTTGTATGAACTTCCGCCTAAAAGGGGTTGCGTCCAAGTCGCTCCGGCATGGAACGAGCCGCTGCTTTCTCCCAGATCGTAACCATAGTAATCCGTGGCAGACCGTTCATTCCATTTGAAAGTAGTTCGACCACCGTCTTTCGAGATAATCGGCACAAATAGGTAATCACCGTTCAGTTCGACCCGGGAGTGTGTGTACATGGCTTTTAGCCGTTCGAGTTCTGCCCGCTCTATTTCCGTCTGATTCCGGTAATCCTTTATCAACGGACTATTTTTTTTAGCGGTCTCTATATAATAGCGTAAAGACCTGTTTTCTTCTTCCTGCCCATACAAATGCAGGTTGATAATGCCAAATGAAAGTAACAATAATAACTTATTCATATCCAATCTCATTTTTCTGGCAAAAGTAAAAGGCAACTTTGGGGAAATTTTGGGGATATCAATATCCTATTAGTAATATATGCCAAATAAGGATTGATTCATAGTTCGATAACCAATGCTTTATAATGAAGTAATATGAATCTTTTTGTAATCGAACAAATATCTTGAATACTCATCAAAGGTAGAAAAAAGTACTCTCTTTTTACAAAGAGTAGATTAAAAAGCTTATATTTGCCACCATGTATTAACTAAACACTTAGAAAATATGAGAAGATTAAACCATGTGAATTTTATATTGTTATTGGTGCTAACGCTTGGTTTGGGAGCTTGTGGAGACGATGTATACTATACTGATGATTTTTTACGTAATAGCGATGAGAAGCTATGCAGCGCAAGAGCATGGTCGGAAAGTTATATTACGGATGAAAATATGAAATGTGTCCATCAATTGAAATTTACTATCGATAAGAGCGGACAAGAGGTGTTTAATTACTATCGTACCGGTGAATCGCGTCCAGCCCGTGTCGAAACGTTCAATTTCAGCTGGGAGTGGATAGATCAAACAATGGAAGGATTGAGACTAGACCGTGGCGCAGGTGAAATACTTTATTTTGATAACGTTTGGGTACGTGAGAATTATCTTTCGGGTAGTCTGGACGGAGTGCAGGTAACGTTTGTAAAAGAGAAATAAAGATATGAAAGTTTTAGATCCAAAGTTCATGGTCAAGACTCCCGTAAAGCTTTTGTTGCTTTTGGTTGTATCGGCTCTTGCTTTTTCATCGTGTGAGGATGAAGACTCGGTTGAAAATGCTATGATAGGCCGTGTATGGGCGGGAGATGTGGGGCTGAATGCAGACAATATGGCACCTTTATATAGTGTGTTTGAATTTGGTGCTGATGGGTTTGGGACTGAATCACAATATTATCAATCGAATGATTTCCCTTATAAACAATTTCGTTTTCAGTGGTATTGGGAGAGTGGGTATGATCGTAATCTTGTATTGGATTATGGAAATTTCGGTATCTCGTATATGGATAACGTATATATCAGCGGCTTTTATATGACGGGAATTTTCTATTTTGATAGTCAGTCGGAAGGTTTTGAGTTTAGTCTGGAAATGCAGTAGGATATACCGGATACTACTTTATGATATATGAAATGCCCCGTGACATATATTGTCATGGGGCATTTCATATATTGGCATTTCTTTTACAAATATATCTATTGCTTCAGAAAGAGCTTTTTGAAATTTGCTGGATAAGGTGTTTCAAACTCCATCAATTCATTCGTGATGGGATGATAGAAACATAGTTTGAAGGCGTGTAGAGCCAGACGCCCGATAGGGTTAGGCGTATCCTCTCCGCCATAACGTCCGTCACCGATTATCGGATGACCTAAGTCCTGCATATGTACGCGAATCTGGTTCTTACGTCCTGTTTCCAGGTCGAGTTCCATCAATGAATAGCCGTTAGCCCGTTTGATCGTATGGTAGTGGGTGATGGATTTCGATCCGCCGTCATCAAATTTACTGGAACTTACATAGAGTGTACGATCCGTCAGCCATGACACCATCGTGCCATTGTCTTTTTCCATTTCCCCTGTTACCACTGCCACATAACGCCGGTCGGTAACGATGTCATGCCATTTGTCGCGCAGTGTTTTTTGCGTCTTTTCGTCCTTGGCAAACATCATCAAGCCTGAAGTATCTCTGTCGAGGCGGTGTACAATATGCACCCGTTTTTGTTTTGCCGAGCGTTGCACATATTCATTCAGGATGGAATAGGCAGTGCGTTCCTTCTGCCGATCCGTATTTACGGAAAGTAATCCTTCTTTTTTCTCTACGACAATGATATAGGGATCTTCATAAACGATTTTCAGTAAACGGTTGCTGAACTCTTTCCGTCCTTTGTCCTTACTGATTTCAACCTTCATTCCCGGTTTTAAAGGGAAATTGAATTGGGTGGTAATCACCTTGTCTACGTAAACGACCCGCTTACTCAGCAATGATTTCAACTTTGTCCGGCTGGCATCAGGCATTTTGGCCGCAAGGAACTCCATTAGTTCCATCGGTTCCTTTACCTGATATCCTGTATATTGCGCTTTGGCTTTCTCAGCCACAGTCCTCCTGGGTTTCTTTTCTTTAGCCATATCTATATTCTTTTTATCTCAGTTCAAGCAATACTACATTCTCCACGTGGTGCGTATGGGGAAACATATCTACCGGTTGTACGGCTTTTACCCTGTATTTCGTATCGAGTAGCTGCAAGTCGCGTGCCTGTGTGGCGGGGTTGCAACTTACATAAACGATACGTTTCGGTTCTGCAAACAAGATTACGTCTACTACATCCTGATGCATCCCAGCGCGTGGTGGATCGGTAATGATAACATCCGGACGACCGTATTGGTTGATAAAATCCTGAGTTAATATATCCTTCATGTCTCCTGCAAAGAACAAAGTATTATCGATACCATTGATCTCAGCGTTTACTTTGGCATCTTCAATGGCTTCCGGTACATATTCGATACCTATGACCTGACGTGCCTGTGCGGCTACGAAGTTTGCGATGGTTCCCGTACCGGTATAAAGATCGTACACGAGTTCGTTCCCCGTCAGTCCTGCAAATTGTCGGGCAATTTTATATAGATTGTATGCTTGCTCAGAGTTTGTCTGATAGAATGATTTAGGGCCTATCTTAAATTTCAGTCCTTCCATCTTCTCGAAGATGTGGTCGGTGCCTTTAAACACTTGTACGTCCAGGTCATTGATCGTATCGTTGCACTTATTATTTATAATGTATAAGAGAGAAGTTATCTCCGGGAAAGTGTCCGCCACATATTGCAGTAATTGCTTAAAGAGAACCATTTCTTGTTCCTCTACGATTTTGCAGATGAGTATGACCATCAATTCGCCCGTAGAAGACGTGCGGACAATCATGTTACGGAGCATTCCCTCCTGTGTGCGCAGGTTGATGAACGAATAATTATGTTCGTAAGCATAGTCGCGTATCGCATTCCTGATCCGGTTGGATATGTCATCCTGCAACCAGCATTTCTCAATTGCCAGCACTTTGTCGAAAGCACCGGGGATATGAAACCCTACTGCGTTCATCTGGTCGTATTTCACATCCTGTTTCACCTCTTCGGCTGTCAGCCAACGCTTATTGGAAAAAGTAAACTCAAGTTTGTTCCGGTAGAACTCTGTTTTAGCCGAACCCAGGATAGGGGAGGTTTCAGGAAGTTCTATTTTACCGATACGTTTCAGATTGTCTTCCACTTGTTTCTGTTTATGCCTGATTTGTTCGGCATAGGGTAATACCTGCCATTTGCATCCCCCGCATACACCGTAATGTTGGCAGAAAGGAACGGCACGCAGCGGAGATAGTTCATGAAACTTCACCGCTTCAGCCTCGGCATACTTGTTTTTTTTACGCTTGATTTGCAGGTCTACGACATCCCCCGGTACAACATAAGGAACAAAAACTACCAGGTCGTTTACTTTTGCGATGGCTTTTCCTTCGGCAGCCAC
>OGOG01002449.1_pt1 | contig 15639 bp, 9 predicted proteins | sample 1552581 | NCBI WGS metagenome assembly OGOG01 (sample SAMEA2580152, study PRJEB22360) | human gut metagenome | biome: human gut; feature: human-associated habitat; material: faeces | place: Denmark | collected 2008/2010 | reverse complement strand
TTCAACATGTCGGACGTGGCCGTGGTGGGGCGGTTTGCGGGCTCCACAGCGCTGGGCGCGGTGGGCTCCACCAGCATCTTTGTCACGCTGTTCACCGGCTTTCTCATCGGCCTGGGCAACGGCATCAATGTGCTGGTGGCCCGCTTCTACGGAGCCAGACACCCGGACGATGTCCACGACACCGTCCACTCGGCCCTGATCGTCAGCCTGATCGCAGGCGTGGTCCTGCTGGTTGTGGGCCTGCTGGGCTCCCCTGCCATGCTGCGGCTGCTGAACACCAAGGAGGACCTGCTGCCGGGTGCGATCCTCTACCTGCGGGTGTATTTTCTGGGTATGCCGGCACTGGCTCTGTACAATTTCGGCAACGCCGTGTTCAGCGCCATCGGTGAGACCAAAAAGCCGCTGTACATCCTGAGCTTTGCCGGTGTGCTGAATATCCTTCTGAATCTGTTCTTTGTCATCGTCTGCAACCTGGACGTGGCAGGCGTGGCGCTGGCCAGTGCCATTTCCCAGTGTGTTTCTGCCGGGCTCATCCTCCACGCCCTGACCAGGGTGCAGGACTGCTACGCCCTCCATTTCAAGGAAGCAAAGCTCGATCCCGCCATGACCAAAAGCATTCTGGCGCTGGGCCTGCCTGCCGGATTCCAGAACGCCATTTTCGCCATCGCCAACCTGTTCATCCAGGCCGGTGTCAACTCCTTTGATTCCCTCATGGTCAAGGGCAACAGCGCCGCCGCAAACGCCGACCCGCTCATCTACGACTGCATGGCCGCCTTCTACATGGCCTGTGCCAGCTTTATGAGCCAGAACTACGGCGCAGGCAAGCCCGACCGTGTCAAGAAGAGCTACTTCATCTCGCTGGCCTATTCCTTTGGTGTGGGTCTGGCGCTGGGCGGCGGCCTGTTCCTGTTCGGGCGGCAGTTCCTCGCACTCTTCACCACCGAGAGCGCCGTTATTGATGCCGGTATGAAGCGTGTGGGTGTCATGGCGCTGGCCTACTGCACTTCGGCCTTTATGGACTGCACCATTGCCGCTTCCCGCGGTCTGGGCAAGACCGTGGTTCCCACTGTCATCGTCATCATGGGCTCCTGTGTGTTCCGGGTGATCTGGGTATACACCATCTTCGCCCACTTCCACACCATCCCCTCGCTCTACCTGCTCTACCCCTGCTCCTGGGCTCTGACCGCCATTGCGGAGATCCTCTATTTCATCCACTGCTACAAGCAGGCCATGAAGATCTTCCGGGAGCCGATCCCCTCTTCGCTGTAAAACAAAAAGATGGATGTCGTTGCGGCATCCATCTTTTTTGTTTTCTCTGTTATACCCTGACTTCCCCGGCCAGGACCCGCTTGTAGTCCTCATAGTTGCGGGCCAGCAGGGCGGGCGTATCCAGCCCGTAGGGGCACTTGGCCTTGCACTGGTTGCAGTGCAGGCAGCCCTCGATCTTCTTCATTTTGGCCTGACCGGCAGGGCTCAGATGCTCTGCCGAAGGCGAGCGCCGGAGCAGCAGGCTCATGCGGGCGCAGTTGTTGATCTCGATGCCAGCCGGGCAGGGCATACAGTAACCACAGCCACGGCAGAACTCACCGCACAGCTCCTCCCGGTCGTGGGCAATGACCGCAGACAGCTCTGCGTCCATCCGGGGCGGGTTATCAATGTAGGAGAGGAACTCGTCCAGCTCCTTTTCCCGCTGAACGCCCCAGATGGGCAGAACGCCCTCGAACTGCGCTTCAAAGGCATAGGCGGCGGCGCTGTTGGTAATGAGACCGCCGGACAGACCCTTCATGGCGATAAAGCCCATCTCGTGCTCTTTGCACAGCTGCACCAACTCCAGCTCCTGCTCACCGGAAATATAGCTGAACGGAAACTGCAGGGTTTCGTACAGACCGCTCTCAATGGCTTCCTTGGCCACGGACAGGCGGTGATTGGTGATGCCGATGTGTCGGATCATCCCCTTTTCCTTGGCCTCCAGTGCGGCTTCGTACAGGCCGGAGCCGTCACCGGGCTTGGGGCAGAAGGACGGGTTGTGGAACTGGTAGATGTCCACATAGTCGGTGCGCAGATTGTTCAGGGAGGTGTGCAGGTCCTTCCAGAACTCCTCCGCGTTCTGGGCGGCGGTCTTGGTGGCGATGTAGACCTCGGAGCGGATGCCGTCAAAGGCTTCGCCCAGCTTCACCTCGCTGTCGGTGTAGGCGCGAGCGGTATCAAAGAAGCGGATGCCCGCCTTGTAAGCCTTGCGGGCCAGAAAGACCGCGTCTTCCTGGGAAATGCGCTGGATGGGCAGGGCACCAAAGCCGTTTTTGTTCACGGTGATGCCGGTGCGCCCCAATGTGACCATATCCATAGGGAACCTCCTGTTTTTTCCAAAAATACTCTCTGTGCTCATTATAAGACGAAGCGCCCCACAACGCAAGAAAAACCCTCTCCATCAAAGCGTGGCAGTGCACAGCGATGACAGAGAGGGGCAGTTTTACTGATAATCGTGGTTCAGGAACAGCGCTTTGATGGCGACGATCTCGTCGTACTCCTCCTGCTCCACCTGCACATCCGCATTGACAGCCTGCAGGCGGGCCTTGACGGCATCCAGTGCCTCGGCGGTGGTCACGGCCTGACCTTCCTCCACGGCATCGATCATCCGCTTGAGGACGATCGGGTGGGCGTAACAGCTGGGCACCGGGAAGCTGCCGTTGGGGTAGTGCTTCACATACTCCGCCATGGCGGCATCGGCCTGATCGGCCCGCTTCATAATGGCGTTGTTGTTATTGTGCGCCGTGGGCAGCATGTTGTAGCTGGAAAAGAGGAAGATGGCTGCAAAGCCGAACAGTGCAAAGTACACGCCGTAGCTGCCGGTGTGGGTGAACACCGCGTACAGGCCGTAGGCCGCGGCGGCAGTGCCGAACAGGAAGATGGCAAGGGCCACATAGCGGTAGACCGGCTTGCTCTTGAGCTGGGCGCGCTTGCGGCGCTGGGCAGCACTGAGCTCATTGGAGAGCTCGGGCTTTGCGTCCAGATACTCCTTTGCCCTGCGCAGGATCGTCACGGTGTGTTTGGCATCATCGGACAGCTCCGGCAGCTTGCGGGCGGCCTTTTCCTCGGCCTTTTTCTGCAACGCCTGCTCCCCGGCGGCACTCAGCAGCCGGATCTGGGGCTGCTGCTTTGCCAGCAGCTCCAGCAGGGCATCCACGTCCCGCTCATCCTTGAAGTTGCACTGCTTCTGTTTGCCGCCGTCGTACTCCACCACAAGGTAGGCCATGGAGGCAAACATTCCCTTGCCGGTAAAGCCGCCTGCACTCATGGCCACCCGCTTGAACACGCGGGTGATGCTGGTGTAGGGCAGGTAGTAGCGGCGGTCGATGTAAAAGCTGTTCAGATACAGGGCTTTTTTGCCCACGCCGCAGGGGCCGATCTTTTTGCAGGCTTTCCGGTCAGCCGCCAGCTCGGCGGGGTCGAGCCTGGCAAGGCCCAATTGTGCAGGTTTGAAGAGCATAACGTTCATCCCTCTTTTGCGTTTTTGTTTATACCCATTTTCCCACTCCGGCAAAGAAAATGCAAGGCCCAGCCCGCACTCTTAGCCAAAAACAGGAAACCGGCCGCTGAGCTGACAGCGGCCGGTTTGTTTTACTGAGAAATTGCCGCTATGAATGGGTTATGCGGCTTTCTTCTCGGTGTTCTTCTTGGTTGCATAGATGAACAGCGCCAGCATAGCAATTGCAAAGACGATGCCGATGGGATATGCAACTGCGGTGTTGTAAGCCACCAGCTTGCCGTCTGCATAGGTGTTGATCATCTTGCCCAGGCACTCAGGAGCCAGCACGAAGTAGGTGCAGGACACAGCGCTCATAAAGGTAGCGGGCACTGCGGTGATCCAGAAGTTCTTCTTCTCCTTGAACAGGTACATGGAAGCAGCCCACAGGACGATCATAGCCAGCGTCTGGTTGGTCCAGCTGAAGTAACGCCAGATGACGGTGTAGTCGATGAAGCCCAGTGCATTGCCGATGCCCAGGAATGCGCCCACGCCCAGAACGGGAACGCAGAGCTTCAGGCGGTTTGCGTAGCTGTCCTGATCGATCTTGAGCCAGTCGGACAAGGTCAGACGAGCGGAACGGAACGCGGTATCACCAGAGGTGATGGGGCAGATAACGACACCGATCATAGCCAGTGCCACGCCAACCTTACCCATGGTCTTGAGGCAGACGTCGTAGATAGCGGCAGACTGACCGGCAGCCAGAGCCTCGGCCAGACCGACCATCTTGCCGTCGGTGATGGTGTACAGTGCGCAGCCGGCAGCGGCCCAGATCAGAGCGATAACGCCCTCGCTGACCATTGCACCGTAGAATACGAAGTGGCCCTGCTTCTCACTCTTCATGCAGCGAGCCATCAGAGGCGACTGGGTGGAGTGGAAACCGGAGATAGCACCACAGGCAACGGTGATGAACATGAAGCTCCAGATGGGGGTGTTGGAGGGGTGCATATTGCTGAAGTTTGCCCAGATCTCGGGGATGGTGTAGGCGGGGTTGGTGAAGATACCAAAGATAACGCCCACTGCCATGATGATCAGGCAGATGCCGAACAGGGGGTAGATCTTACCGATGATGGCATCGATGGAAATAAAGGTTGCGATGAAGTAGTAGGCCAGAATGATGATCAGCCAGAACAGGGTGGTGGTCAGCAGACCGGACATACCGCCGTTCTTGCACAGGGTCACGATCAGGCCTGCGGGACCCACTGCGAACACGGTACCGACCATGATCAGCAGCACCACAGAGAACACACGCATGATGTTCTGCATCACGGGGCCCAGATAGCGGCCGGTGACCTCAGCGATGGAAGCGCCGTCGTTGCGCTCGCTCATCATGCCGGAGAAGTAGTCATGCACGCCGCCGGCAAAGATGGTGCCGAAGGTGATCCACAGGAACACCACGGGGCCCCACAGAGCACCCTGCAGTGCACCAAAGATGGGTCCCAGACCTGCGATGTTCAGCAGCTGGACGAGGAACAGCTTCCACTGGGGCATCACAACGTAGTCAACGCCATCGTTGATGCGCACAGCAGGAGTTTCGCGGTCGTCCGGTCCGAACGTATTGTCAACGATCTTGCCATAGACAAAGTAGCCGATGATCAGGAGCGCCAGACAGAGTAAGAAACTAATCATACCAGAAACCTCCTTTTATCGTCCGTGCCCGGAGCCCCATTCTGCCCCGTCACGGCCATTCCTTGGCCCTATGTTAACACAATCTTCATAAATCTGGTAATATCCTTCCAGAATGGCCCTTATATCAAAAACTATATAAGTCAGCCGTTCCCGGGAATCCCGGCAAAGATTTTTTAACGTATCCTCGGCAAAATCTCTTTGCCGAAATCGTTTCAGCGGGTGTTTTTTCGTTTTTAGTGCACCCTGCCAAACTTTTTGGCATATTTTTGTGCATCTTGTCTGCATTCCTGTTCTTTTTGCCGCAATTCGTTGTTTCTCTGCACAAGCAAAAGCCGCCTGCCGGACGGCCCGGCAGGCGGCTTTTGCGGTTGTGAATGGGTATTGAGAAGGTTGAAGAGGGGGAAATGTTAATTATGCAGTCTTTTTCACCGTCTGCTTTTTGGTTGCATAGAGGAACAGCGCCAGCATGGCGATCGCAAAGAGGATGCCCACCGGGTAAGCAACTGCGGTGTTATAGACGATAGCGCCCTCAGCAGTCTTATGGTTCAGCAGGCCGCCCAGGCACTCGGGAGCCAGCACGAAGTAAGTAGCGGACACGGCGCTCATAAAGGTGGCGGGCACTGCGGTGATCCAGTAGTTCTTCTTCTCCTTGAACAGGTACATGGAAGCGGCCCACAGAACGATCATCGCCAGCGTCTGGTTGGTCCAGCTGAAGTAGCGCCAGATCACGGTGTAGTTGATGAAGCCCAGTGCATTGCCGATGCCCAGGAAAGCGCCCACGCCCAGCACGGGAACGCAGAGCTTCAGGCGGTTGCCGTAGCTGTCCTGATCGATCTTGAACCAGTCGGCCAGGGTCAGGCGGGCGGAACGGAAGGCGGTATCGCCGGAGGTGATGGGGCAGACGACCACGCCGATCATAGCCAGCGCGATGCCCACGCCGCCCATGGTCTTGGAGCAGACATCATAGATGGCCTTGGACTGACCCATTGCCAGTGCCTGGGCCAGACCGGTGTTCAGGCCATCGGTGACCTCGTACAGAGAGCAGCCTGCAGCGGCCCAGATCAGGGCAATGACACCCTCGCAGACCATGGCACCATAGAACACAAAGTGACCCTGCTTCTCACTCTTCATGCAGCGGGCCATCAGAGGCGACTGGGTGGAGTGGAAGCCGGAGATCGCGCCGCAGGCAACGGTGATGAACATGAAACTCCAGATGGGCGTGCCCGACGGGTGCATGCTGCCGAAATGATCCCAGATCTCGGGGATGGTATAGGCAGGGTTGGTGAAGATGCCAAAGATGACACCGATGGCCATGATGATGAGGCAGATGCCAAACACAGGGTAGATCTTGCCGATGACCGCATCGATGGAAATAAAGGTCGCGATGAAGTAGTAGGTCAGAATGATGACCAGCCAGAACAGCAGCGAGGTCATCACGCCGGATGCGCCGCTCTGGCTGCACAGCTCAACGATCAGACCGGCAGGGCCGACGGCAAACACGGTGCCCACCATGATCAGCAGCACAACAGAGAACACACGCATCACGTTCTGCATCACGGGGCCTAAGTATTTGCCGGTGATCTCCGCGATGGAAGCACCGTCGTTGCGCTCACTCATCATGCCGGAGAAGTAGTCATGCACACCACCGGCAAAGATGGTGCCGAAGGTGATCCACAGGAACACCACGGGGCCCCACAGAGCGCCCTGCATGGCACCAAAGATTGGGCCAAGCCCCGCAATGTTCAGCAGCTGGACGAGGAACAGCTTCCACTGGGGCATCACGACATAGTCCACGCCGTCATTGATGCGCACAGCAGGCGTTTCACGGTCGTCCGGGCCGAAGGTATTGTCCACGATCTTGCCATAGACGAAGTATCCGCCCACCAGGATCGCAAGACAGAGCAGGAAACTAATCATACCAGAAACCTCCTTTTTGCCCCTGCCGGCCGCGGCCCCATTCTGCCGCATACCCGGGGCTCTTTTCTGGCCTCATGGTAGCATACTTTTTTCCAGCGGAGAAATATCTTTCCGGCATGGGGCTATATAGTTTCCGATATAGCTGCAAAGAATTTTTGCCGCTTTTCCGTTTATTTTTTGACCATTTATCAGCAAAAATAAAACCAGGCGCTCATTTTCGCCCGGTTTTGCATCCATTTATTGGTTTTTCTGTCAATTTCAAATGGAGCAACCTTTGCCGTGCCTTAGCCGGAAAGCCCCTTTATTTCACGGTGGAAGCCGCTTCCTTGTGGAGCAGATTCACAAAGGCCTGCTCCTCGGGGCGCAGGCGGCCCTTGTCCGGGTAGACCAGCACATCCCGCATCTGCTGGCGCTGGGCCGGGCACTTCTTCAGCACCAGATGGTACTGCTCCAGTGCCCTGCGGGGCATGGGCGATGCCCACATGTAGGCCGTGGGCAGCCGCTGCAGGATCGAGAACTGGCTGCACCGCTCATACACATGGATACGGCGCTCCGGGTTGACATGCCAGCGCACACCGTTGCCGCCCTCCTCGCCGGGCAGCTGGAAATCATCGTGGAGGATCTCCATATACTTGTCCAGCTCAGACAGGTCGCGGATCGCCTTCCGGGCCAGCGGGCCGTCCCGGTTGGTCAGCAGACTGTATTCAAAATCCATAATGGGTTCCATTTTCAGGCCCCGCCGGGCGCAGTAATGGGTATAGTGCTCGTCATCCTCCACGGCGTACCGCAGCAGAGCCAGATGATACCCCTGCCGCAGGACATGATCCAGTGCCTCCATGGAGCCGCCCTCCCGGATGTGGATGTGGAGCCGCTCAATGGAGGCCGCCTGCTCCAGATAATCCACCGCCGCATAGGAGGCATAGGTGGCGTGGGGGATCATTACCCGCAGTTCGGCGCAGCGCTCCTGCTCCTCCTGCACGCTCCGGTCCAGCCGGTCCACCTCCCGCAGCACCCGCTCGGCCTGCTCGATGAAGTGCCGCCCCTGCTCCGTGGGGATCATGCCGGTGGATGACCGCTCAAAAATGCGGAGATGGTATTCTTCTTCCAGATTTTTCAGCGCCTTGCTCACGTTGGGCTGAGCGGCATACAGCCGCTTTGCCGCCGCACTCACAGATCCGCATTCCATGATGGCGACGAGATACCGCAGTTCTGTAATGTTCAACTTTTTCTCTCCTTTTGGCGTTTTTATCCCTTGCGCCTAGTTTATCAGGCGGCACACGGGGCTGTCAAGCGTTGACGGGGCCCCGCTGCCGTTTTATAATGTAAGAAACAATCTGCCCGAAAGAGGTCGAAGAGGATGGAAGAAAAAAACTACCGCGTTCTGCGCATTGAGGAGCAGCTTTATGGCTGCGAGGAGCTGCCCGAGGGCCAGCCCGTGCTCTGTGATGTCCTGCTGGAGGCTGCCGACGGCACGCAGCGGGTTCTCCCCTACCCGGATGCCGAGCTGACCCGGCTGGACATCAACGAGGGCAGCACTGTCACCCTGCGGGATCACAGGCTGGCCAAGGCGGCGCACAAGGTCTATTTCACCCGCCACGGCGAGACCGTGTGGAACGTGGAAAACAAGATCTGCGGCATGACCGACAGCCCCCTGACCGAAAAAGGCCGCGCCCAGGCCCGGGAGCTGGGCGAAAAGCTCCGGACCAGCGGTCTCCGCATCGATGAGATCCTGTACTCTCCCCTGTCCCGCGCCGCCGACACCGCCCGGGCCATTGCGGAGGCCACCGGCATTCCTGCCCGCTGTGAGCCCCGGCTCCGGGAGCAGTGCTTTGGCCGTTACGAGGGCACGCCCCGGGACGGCGAGGAGTTCCGCATCTCCAAGACCCACTTTGCCGACCGCTACTCCGGCGGCGAGAGCATGATGCAGCTGGCCCAGCGCATCTACAACCTGCTGGACGAGCTCCGGGCCGACACCGACAAGACCTACCTGCTGGTGGCCCACAACGGCATTGCCCGGGTGGTGCAGTCCTATTTTTACGATATGACCAACGAGGAGTACGCGGCGGCAGGCATCAAAAACTGCGCGTTCGTGGAGTTTACATTCTGAACAAAGAAAGGACCCGCCGAGGGTCCTTTCTTTGTTTGCGGTTATTCCGCCTTGCGGTAATGGAACTGCTGGTCTCTGGTGATGAACATGCCGATGCTGACCAGCAGAGCGGCCAGCTCGGCGGCTGTCACGGCCAGCCAGATGCCGTCAATGCCCAGCAGGAACGGCAGCAGCAGAACCGCCGCCACCTGGAACAGCAGGGTGCGCAGGAACGAGATGAGTGCACTGGTCACACCGTCGCCCAGGGCCGTGAAGAAGGAGGACGCATAGACGTTGAACCCCATGATGAGGAAGCTCAGGCCATAGAGCCGGAAGGCCCGGGTGGTCAGAATGAGCAGGTTTTCATCATAGCCCACAAAGAAGCGGGCCACATGGGGGATGATGAACATGGAGCCGATGGTCATTACCACCGCAACCACGCCGATGAGCTTCAGGCTCTTGCGGTAGAGGTTGTTGACCTCTTTGCGGTTATTGGCACCATAGTGGTAGCTGACGATGGGCGCGCTGCCCACGGCGTAGCCCACAAACACCGCCACGAACAGGAAGGACGCGTACATGATCACACCATAGGCGGCCACGCCATCCTCGCCCGCAAAGCGGAGCAGCTGATAGTTGTACAGGATGTTCACCAGCGACATGGAAAGGTTGGTCATCAGCTCAGAGGAGCCGTTCACACAGGCTTTCAGCAGCACACCGCCCTCAAACTGCGGGCGGCTGAGGTGGAGCAGGCTGGTGTTTTTCCGGTTGAGGAAGTAGAACACCGGCAGCAGGCCGCCCACTACCTGGCTGAGCATGGTGGCAATGGCGGCACCCTCTACGCTCCAGTGCAGGATGCCCACCAGCAGCACGTCCAGCACCATGTTGGTGCAGCCCGCGCCCACCGTGAAGTAAAAGCCCAGATGCGGCTTTTCGGCGGTGACAAAAAAGCTCTGGAACATATTCTGCAGGATAAAGGTGGGCAGGCTGAGCATCAGCACCCGGCCATAGCGCAGGGCGTAGTCCAGCATCTCACCTTCTGCACCCAGCATCAGGGCCACCGGCCGGAGCAGCAGCATTCCCAGCACAGACAGCACGATGCCGGCGATCAGCGCCGTTGACATAAACAGGCTGAAATAGCGGTCGGCACGGGCTTTATCGCCCTCACCCAGCGTGATGCCCACAATGGCGCTGCCGCCGGTGCCCAGCATAAAGCCCACTGTGCCCACCAGCATGGGCACGGGCATGATGAGGTTGACTGCCGCAAAGGCCGTTTTGCCCACAAAATTCGAGACACACAGGCCGTCCACGATGCCGTAAATGGAAGTAAACAACATGGTGCCGATGCAGGGCAGCACAAAACGGATCAGCCGTGAATAATCAAAGTGATCCGAAAGTTGGATTTTCTGTTTTGACATAGATTCTCCTTTTTGCAGAGGTGGATTACATCATCCCGCCGGGCCGCCAGCCGGTGCAGTAGCGGGCGTAATCGCGGTCGGCCTGTTTGACGTAAAGAAGGAACTGTTCCCTGCCTTCCTTGTCCGTGACCTGACGGACTTTGGTGGGCAGGCTCTGGCGCTGGAGCAGCTCCAGTTCATCGTTGAGCTCTTCCTCGGTATCAAAAGCATCCAGCTTGGTCCAGTGGGTGGCAAAGAGCCAGATGTTTGCAAGGGTGTTATTCATATTCAGTCTCCTTTTCCGGGGCATCGGCAAGGGTGCCGGCCCGGTAGAACGGCGCAATGGCGTTGGCATCGCCGTGGCGCACGATGGAATAGGTAATGTCGCAGTAGGGCTGGATGGCCGTGCTCTTTTCCACGGTGGAGATGAGCAGCACCTGCAGCTGCAGGCGGCGGAACAGCTCCATCATGGGGCGGATGCGGTCACTGGTCATCTTGCTGAAGGCCTCGTCCAGCAGGACAAGGCGGATGCTGTTCTCGCTCTTCTGGTAGATCTGCAGCAGGCTGGCGCAGATGGCCACATAGAAGGGAGCCTGGTTTTCGCCGCCGGAGGAATCGCGGCTGACGCGGGAAAGATAGGCCTGCTGGCCCGAGACGGTGTTGGTCACCTTGATGTCATAGTCCAGATAGGTGCGGTAGTCCACATAATCCGAGAGGGTGGCACCGGAGGTGGTGCGGCCCTCCTGCCGGGCCCGGGTGTTCTCATCCACATCGGCCATGATCTTTTCCATCAGCGCGTCCACCTGCCGCTCGTAGACGGGGTCGGCGGTGGCGGCAAGGTTGTCCAGCGAGTCGCCATCGGTCATCTGCTGGTTGCCCTTGTCCACAATGACCTGATAGAAGGCGGCCAGCTGGGGGTCACGGCTGGGCTCCAGCTCAAAGCGGTAGACTTCCTCGCCGTAGGTCAGCTGCTCCATCACCTTGTTCAGCTCCCGGAACTGGCGGCGGGCGTTGAAGATATCATCCTTCATCCGGAAGAGGATATCCTTGCGGAAACGGTCCTTGCAGTCCCGCTGTGCCTGCTCCAGCCGGGCGGCGTAGCGTTCCAGATCAATGCGGACAAGGCTGTCGTGCTGGGCGCGGTACTGCTCCACCCCGGCCAGACCCAGCGGATAATCGCAGACGTAGTGCTCGTTGTAATCCCTCTGGGCGGGTTCCAGCGTGGAAGTGAGATAAGCCCGCAGGGCATCGTCCAGCCTGGTCTGTGCCTTTTCGGCAGTCTGTGCGGCGGCACGGGCCGTGCGCCCGCCCGTCATCAGGCCCTTTTTGCGTTCCTGTGCCAGAGGCTCCAGCAGCGGGTGCTGTGCAAAGAATGCCTCTGCCGCCTCCCGGCTCTGTGCGGCGGTCTCCACCGCCTTACCCTGCTCTGCCTCACAGGATGCGATCTGCTTTTCGCAGACGCGGATATCGCCGCCCACCTGCTCCACGGCCTTGCGGGCAGTCTCCCATGCGGCTTCCCGGGCTTCTTCCTCGCGGTAGAGCTGCTGCAGCATGGGGTTCTCGCGGCAGTCGGCCAGCTTCTGCTCCTGCGCGGCGTAGTCGGCACGGGCGGCATCCAGCGCGGCCCGGCTGGCCCAGAGTTCGGCCAGCTGTTCCAACGCATGGCCCCGCAGAACGTTCTGGTACTGGTCGTAGGCAGATTTCAGGGTCTTTTCGGTCTGGGCGGCTTCGCGGCAGCGGTCGGCCTGAGCGGCAAGCTGTGCTTCCAGCGCGTCGGCACGCTCCCTGCGGGCATCCAGACCGATATAGCGCTGGGGCCTGCGCAGGCGTTCCAGCCGGAAGGGATGGTGGCGCAGCAGGTCCCGGGTGGCGCTGTCGGGGAAATGTTCCAGCGTATCGGGGGTGTCGCAGCAGACGATGCGGCGCAGGATGGTGTCCGCATACTGGGCGGCCAGCGGGTTCTCGCTGGTGACCTGGGCGGCAAGGCTGTCGGCGGGGGCTGTCTCCGCATGGCGGTCCGCCTTGCGGATGCCCGGGGTATCCAGCAGGCTGATGGGCCCCACCCGGTCGCCCAGCGCCACAAAGGCGCTCTTGGCGGCGGCGTAGTGGGCAGGCGGCACAAGGATATCGAACCGGCGGTCACCCAGGCAGGCCTCCACACAGTCCTGCCAGCTCTCGTCGGCCACGGTCAGCAGCTCACAGAAGATCTTTGCATCCGCTGTCATGCCGCGGCTTTTCAGCTCGGCATTCACGGCATCCCGCACTTTGGTGGCGGCATCGCCGTGGGGGTAGACCCACTTGCCGCCGGACACGGCGTTCAACTCGGCCCGCAGGGCCTCCTGCTCTTTTGCCAGATCCGCCGAAGCCTGCCGGGCAGCAAAATACTGCTCCTCCAGCGGCTTTTCGATGCGGGCCAGGGCCTCGGTCAGGGCAGGGAGATGTTCCGCCGTCAGGCGCTGGGGCCAAAGCTCCTTCTCCACCGCAAAGCCGCTGCGGTTCAGCTGGGTCAGCAGGCCGGTGATGGTATCCGCAGTTGCTTCCAGACCGTTCCTTGTCCGGGCCGCTGCATCCAGCGCGCTCTTTTTTCGGGCCAGCTCCTCGGTCAGGGCATCCAGTGCCCGGCCCGCGCCGCTGTCACCGGCCGCACCGTGGGCCGCCAGATAGGCCCGGCGGGCTTCGGCTTCGGCGTTCTTGGCGGCCTCGTATTTTGCGTTCAGGTCAGACAGCTGGCGGCGGCCTGCATCCAGATGGCTCTGCCAGGAGGCATCCTCACCGGCATCCGCTTCGGCGCGGGCCAGCAGGGCCGCGCCCCGGTTGACAAGGGCATCCGTTTCTTTGGCAGCAGCTTCCCGGCCATACGCCACGATCTGTTCCAGTGCGGCGGCACGGGTCTGGGCCTCGGCCAGAACGGCGTGGAGGTTTTCCAGTTCCACCCGGTCGCCCTGCAGCGCTTCCAGATCCAGCTCCGGCTGGGGCAGGATGTACTGGTACAGGAACTCCCGGAAGTTGGGGATCTCGTCCATGCTGGTGCCCATCTGGAACACTTCGTTGAACTTTTTGCCCAGCGGGCTGGAGGCGCGGCCAATGCCCAGGGCACGGCAGATGCGGTCCCGGGCCTCGCTGGGGCTGCGGGTGTAGGACAGGCGGCCCACGGCGGGCTTGAAGTTCTCCTTGGCGCTGGGGGCACCGGTGCGCGGATCAAGGAAGGGCAGCTTTTCCAGCGTGATGCCGTCCTCGGAGATGTACCAGGTCTGGTCGCCGGGGTGGAGCTCCTGCATGGGGCCCTCGGATTCCACCCGGACAGCGATGACAAAGTTTGTTCGCTTGACGGTATCCCAGAACTCGGCACCGATGTATGCCACCGTGCGGCCCGGGCGGCGGTAGGCATTCTCGCCGCGCTGCTTGGCGTGGACAGAGCCCTGCAGGGTGCGGCCGCTCTTTTTATTGCCCAGGGCATTGAAATTGCGGTTGGTGGTCAGGCAGTAGCGGATGGCATCCAGAATGGTGGTCTTGCCCACCGCGTTGACACCGATCATATAAGTCAGACGGGCACAATCGAAGGTGACATTTTCAAAGTTGTGCCAGTTGATGAGCTTCAGGCGCTTTAATTCGATCATTCTTCTTCCTCCCCGCTGGCATCTCCGTCAGGCCGCTCGTAGAGGGCCAGTTCCTCCCGGGTGCGGCTGCTCTCGGCGGCGGCATCGGCAAGGTCTGCGTCCGGCAGGGCCAGCAGCACGGTGGGGAATACCTCGATGCGGCTGTCCAGACCGGTCAGCCGCCCCACCGGGCGGGCCAGATTGTACCTGCGCAGGGTGCGCATCAGCTCTTCCAGCGTGCGCTGGTCCAGCCGCCGGGGCAGGTTCATCTTCTGCAGCTCCGTCTGCACCTCTTCCACCGTGACCAGCACCTGATCGGCGCTGGCGGCAAGGCTCTCCCGCTTTTGCAGGTAGAGCAGGCGGAGCACCAGCAGCAGGATGCTCTCGTACTTCAGCAGCCGTGCCTGACTGCCCTCATGCTCGTTGACCAGCGCCGCCGCCTGCAGCGGAGCCGGGTAAAGCGTTACCGCATAGCCCAGCGGCGCGAACACGGCCCGCACCTCGGGCAGATGATCCTGCACATAGAGGTATTTTGCCCGCTGATCCTCCACGCCGCCCAGCACAAAGCAGTGGTTGAGCAGATAGTTTGCGGTCTCTTCCAGCATTTTATTCGGTTCGGCCATGGTCAGCGTCCTCCCTGCGGGGTGTCAGAATAAACTCTTCAAACCGGAAGCCGCCCCGTTCGACCCAGTTTCCGGTAAGGGTGATATCGTAAGCCCGGCGCGGCGACTGCGAATAGGTGTGCAGGCCGATGATGCGGGCAAAATCGCGGGGGTATTCCTCCGCCAGCGTGGAGGCAGCCACCGCACTGCGGGCGGCAAGGGCCTGTTTTGCCAGCAGGCCCACGTTCTCCTCAGTCACGGCCATCCGGGCGTAGTCCAGCAGCAGCTGCTGTTCTTTGCGCAGCTGCTCCGCATCCAGCCCGGCCTGCCGCACCGGGGCCAGCGGCGTTTCGCTGCGGGGCGCGGCGGGCGGGTAGAGGGGCTTTGCCCCGAACACCGCCGCCGGGTAGAGGTGCAGGTGCTTTGCCACCGGGCCGTCATCCGGCGCGAACAGCTGGTCGGGCGTTTTGATCTCCTCGGCATAGCGGCGGAGCAGGGCGGTGACACTGCCCTGCGAGGAGCGGTCGCTCAGCAGCAGGAACTGGGCCCGCTGCACGGCCCGCTTGCGGTAGCGGATGTGGCTCTGGTCGATCTGGCGCATCAGGGTGCTCATCTCTTCCAGTGAATCCCGCAGTTTCTGGATGAGGGCACGCACGGCAGGGGCGGCTTCGCCGGGGGCGCAGCGCTCCACCCGGGCGTAATCCAGCGCCAGCCGGGGCAGGTGCTCTGCCTCGCAGTCGTCCAGCTCCTCTTCCAGATAAGCGCGGTAGTTGAACAGGTTATCGCTGGTCTTGAAGCGGTGGTAAGCGGCGGCCACCACCTTTTCCTCGTACTGGTCGAAGAGCTCCAGCACCTCCTGCGGGGTGCGGTTGCGGGTGAGCCGGTCGATATA
>OGOG01002444.1_pt1 | contig 15668 bp, 16 predicted proteins | sample 1552581 | NCBI WGS metagenome assembly OGOG01 (sample SAMEA2580152, study PRJEB22360) | human gut metagenome | biome: human gut; feature: human-associated habitat; material: faeces | place: Denmark | collected 2008/2010 | reverse complement strand
CCGTTTCTGTTTTATTTCAGCGTTTCCACTGCGGATTTTTCCACCGGCAGTGTTGCCTTATAGCGCTCCAGGAACTTCTCAAAGCCCTGCATGTCGGTTTCATCCGGCTCTGCGGTCTCGCTCTTTGCCTCGGCGAAAATGTTCTTATCGAGGTAATCCTCCAGCGTTTCGCCGTCCTCTGCGTTCACAAGGTAAGAAGCCAGCAGCGCCATGCCCCACGGGCCGCCCTCGCCCGCCGTTTCCATCACGGAGACCGGCGTATGCAGCGCACCAGCCATCAGCTTCTGGCCCACGCCCTTCGCCTTGAAGAACCCGCCGTGGCCAAGCAGCGAATCAACCTCCGCGTGCTCCTTTTCGATCAGAATATCCATGCCGATTTTCAATGTCGCCATTGCGGAGTAAAGCTGCGTGCGCGCAAAGTTCTGGAACGTAAACGCGCTGTCCGGCAGGCGCATAAACAGCGGTCTGCCCTCCTCCATGCCGGTGATCGGCTCGCCGGAGAAGGTAGTGGCAGAAAACGACCCCGCCGCAATCGGCGTCGCCCTTTAAAGCCTCAAAGAACATCGTATCAAGCGCCTGCGGCATGGAGCACTTCGCGCCGATGAGCTCCGCAAACGACTTAAACAACCCCGCCCACGCGTTGATGTCGGACGTGCAGTTGTTGCAATGCACCATCGCAACGGGCTTGCCGGTCGGCGTCGTCACCATGTCGATCTCCGTGTGTACTTTAGAAAGTGCCTTTTCGAGCACGATCATCGCAAAAACAGACGTGCCTGCGGAGATATTGCCCGTGCGCACACGAACGCTGTTCGTTGCCGTCATGCCCGTGCCGGCGTCACCTTCCGGCGGGCACAACGGCGCACCGGGCTTTAAGGTGCCGGTGGGGTCAAGCAAAAGCGCACCCGCGTCGGTCAGCTCGCCCGCGTCCTCGCCCGCAAGGCGAATCTGCGGCAGAATGTCGCGCAGCCGCCACGGCAGGTTGTGCTCCTTGTGCAGAATATCAAACGTGTCCATCATGCCGGAATCGTATACGTTGTGCTCGCTGTCAATGGGGAACATGCCGGAGGCATCGCCAATGCCGAGCACCTTCTCACCCGTCAGCTTCCAGTGCACATAGCCCGCAAGCGTTGTGATGAACGCAATGTCCTTCACATGCGGCTCGTTGTTTAAAATCGCCTGATGCAGATGTGCAATGCTCCAGCGCTGCGGAATGTTGAAGCCAAAGCGCGACGTAAGGTCGGCGGCAGCCTCCTCCGTCATGGTATTGCGCCATGTGCGGAACGGCACAAGCAGCTCGCCCTCGCGGTCAAACGCCAAATAGCCGTGCATCATCGCGGAAAACCCCAGCGCCTTCAAATGCGTGATCTTCTCGCCGTATTTCTCTTCTACCGATGCCGCAAGGTTCTTGTAGCTCTCCTGAATGCCGTGCCAAACGTCGTCCATGTGGTACGTCCACACACCTTGCTCCAAGCGGTTTTCCCAGTCATAGCTGCCGGAAGCCAATACCTCGCCGTGCGGCCCGATGAGCACCGCCTTAATGCGCGTAGAGCCAAGCTCCAAACCGAATACCGCTTCGCCCCCGCGGATCAGCGCGGCAGTCTCGTTGCGTTCCATATATACCCGTCCTTTCACGGCAAACCCGCCGTTTGTGTGATTTTCTCATTCCGTCACTCGTATCACTTGTACGAACAACTCTATATAATCATACCGAAAATCATCGCATTTTTCAAGAGAAAACTTTGCCGAAATTCCTCTGCGGAATTTGTATCGTGTGTGAAACCGTTTGCTTCAAAACAAAAAATGTCCCAAAACGAACTTCCCTCTTGATTTTTTCCTCAATTTATATTAGAATAGGTAACACAGCAAAATGAATACGCGGGCGTAGTTTAATGGCAGAACATCAGCTTCCCAAGCTGAATACGAGGGTTCGATTCCCTTCGCCCGCTCCAAAAACCACGAGTCTTTTTGATTCGTGGTTTTTTCTTTTGAAAAAAGCTTTTGCACATTTCAAAGCTTCTTTTTTTCCAAAATCGTTAGTGAATGCCGTTTCGTTTCTAAAACTATTCATCAAAATATTTTTTGCAGAAAATGCAGCGAAAGTTTCCTTTTTCAGGGAAACTTTTGCCGTGTTTTCCTCTATAGGTAGAAAGACTTCATTTTACTTATAGAGGAGATGTAAAAATGACTGAAGAGAATCGAGAATATCGCACAAGTCAAATCATGCTAAGAAACCAGTTTCATGGCAAAGACAAATTTAAGATTTCTATTATTCCCAAAGGAAATTTCGGGGATAAAGACTTTCAAAATCTGCTGTTAATCGGCTTTGACCGCACCAACATCAGAGATGAGCATCACTTAAACCGCATGGTTCATTTCTTTTTATATGATTATAAATTTGAACGGATATGGAAAAAACCGGACTATGATATAGAAAAACTGAAACGCTACAGAGCCGTTCTATCTCCAGATTTCAGTATCTATAGAGAGATGAACCCTTCAATGCAGCTTTATAACACTTTTAGAAACCGCTGGTGCGGCGCATATTTTGCTTCAAAAGGAATTCGGGTTATTCCAACCGTAAGTTGGGGAGACGAAAACACCTTTGATTTCTGTTTCAAGGGCATTCCAAAGGGGAGTGTTGTGGCGGTATCCACTTACATGGTTTCTGAGCATGGCAATCACGCCGATCAAAAAGACTTTTTCCTAAAAGGTTATCGCGAAATGCTTCGGCAAATCGAACCCGAACGGATTATTTGTTACAATACCCCATTTCCTGAAATGGAAGGCAACATCATTTTTGTAGATTATGAACTTTCTTCTTGGAAATATCAAAACCATAGCAAGTCTTCAAAATATGCAAAATATCTCACAGGACAGTTGTCTCCTGTCAAAAGCCGTGCTATACTGATAAAAAGAGGTTATGTATTCCCCCAACAAGAAGAAAAAGGCATGGGCAGTGCTTATGGCGGCGAATGGAAACCTAAGAAACCGGACGACGAAAGATTTATAGGTAAACCGGGAGAAATTAAAACTACCAAAGACAAAAATGGAAATCTTCGACTTACCAAAATCGGTGAAGATGGCAAAGCGGTTTCAGAACAACATTTTTCGGATCACGGTTACCCACGCCACCATTCCATACCGCACGACCACGAACTAGTCTGGGAACACAACCATTTTCATTGAGGCGACACTAAAAATTATTGGGACGGAAATGTCCCCGAATTCAAACAATATGGAGGTAACGATATGGACACTATTTTTCCTGCTTGCAACACTCTGGAAGACGATCGTTTTGAATCTATTGAGGAATTCAAGGACTGCATAGGGCGCGGAGATGAAATTGAATTCGAATGGAAAGGCGTTCATTTCGGAATGAGCGGCTGCCAACCGAAACCGGAGCATCGGATCATGGCCTATCTCTGGAACCAGCCGGATACCGAACAATACTTTGATACGCCGGACGACGCGCTGGAATACATCGTTGCCGGAGACCGCCTGCGCGATATCATCACACAGATAGACGTTCTCTCGCGTGCTTTTTGATTAACCAAGCGAAATATTCCGAAGCTCAACCCAAAACCAATCATACAAAAAGCTCCCGCAAATTTTCTCCGCGGGAGCTTTTGCTATTTTCGCTTATTCGCTTTTTTCCGCTGCAAAACGGTCTCGCGCAGCGCGCAGTATTTATCGGCAAGGCACAAAACAGCCGTTTCTTTGAACCGCGGCGGGGCGGGATTTAACGGAAACATGTGCTTTTTGATCATGTCGCGCTCCGTGTCATTCAGCTCAAAGTCGCGGTCGGCATTGCGCAGAGCCGTTCCGGCGTGTCGAAACCCGTGCAGCCTGTGCGCGGGATCGGGCGTGTGCCAATCGTAGAGGAAATAATCGTGCAGCAAAGCGCCGCGCACAAGAGCGCGCTGGTTCACTTTTAGGTGCAGTCGGTGCACGAGCCACAGGCACACAAGCGCCACGCACACGGAGTGCTCAAACACGCTCACAGACCCGTGCTGCATGTTCTCTTTTGCAATCTGCATACCCGGAGATTTCAAAATATCACCGCCGTGCAAAAACAGCGTGCGCAAAGTGGGGCGCATCAGTTTGCTCCCCCGGCAGGAAACTCCGCCTTGATCTTCGCGAGCACATCCACATCTGCGGGACAGAACACAACGTTGTCGATCTCCCCGGGCGTGATCCAGCGAAAATCCTGATGCTCAAGCCGCTGCGGCTCGCCCTCTGTGATCTTCGCGTTATAGACAAACAGGTGTACGAACAGATCCGGGTAGTCATGCAGTACGTCCATAAAAAGCGTGCCCACTTCTACCGTAACGCCGATCTCTTCCCTGCACTCGCGGATGAGGGCTTCCTCGTTCGTTTCATTCGGCTCCGTTTTGCCGCCGATGAATTCCCACATGCCTGCGCGGGCTTTGCCTTCCGGCCGCTGCCCGATGAGAAATTTATTTCCCTCACGCACAAGCGCCGCCACTACGGTGACGCTTCTTTTATTCTCCACTAAAAAGGCCTCCCGTCTTTTGTAAAACAAACCGAATGCAGCGCATATCTCTGCATTTTCATTATAGCACGCAAAACCGGGAATTCAACTGAAAAGTTTCTTACAATACGCAAAACGGGCACAACCTGTTTCCAAGTTGTGCCCGCCTTTCAGGAGGTAGAGGCAACACCGAACAAAGAACGCCTATCGGTGCTGCCTCCATGTTTATGGTTAACGGAGGCCTCGCGGTCTTTACTTCTGTGCGTGTGCGCAGCCGCCGCGGCAAGCCGCGCAGTTGCCGCCGCAGGAGGACTTGCCGTTTTTCTTATCCCGCCTCATCGATTTTACGATCGCAGCGACGATGAGAACAACGACCAGTAACACGATTATCGTTCCTATGTTTTGCGAAAGCCAAGTCAGCATAACGATCTCTCCTTTCGGCTTGGATAATTCCTGAATTTGCGAATTTAAATTACGGAGTAAGATTACTTAACCTTAACGGCTCTGTCGGACAGCGTAGTGCTCTCCTTGTACGGGCGAACCAGCAGGAAGATAAAGAGCACGATGAGCACGATGGAAACGATGATGCCGAAGACATTCGCCGTGCCGAGTGCAATGCTGCCGAGCTGGTTGATGACGAACGCTACAAGATAAGCAAAGCCGCACTGATAACCGATTGCGAACCAGGTCCACTTTGCGTTGTTCATCTCACGCTTGATTGCACCGATTGCCGCAAAGCAAGGTGCGCACAGGAGGTTGAACGCAAGGAACGCATAGCCGCTGACCACCGTGAAGTGGGAAGCCATGTTGCTGTAAACCGTGCCGTCACCGCCGCCATAGAGGATACCAAGCGTACCGACAATGTTCTCCTTCGCAACAAGACCGGTGATGGAAGCCACAGCGGCCTGCCAGTTGCCCCAGCCAAGCGGTGCAAAGATCCAAGCAATCGCGTTGCCGATGGTAGCAAGAATGCTGTTGCTGATCTCGTCTTCGGTGAGCATTCTGAACGCGCCGTCGACAACACCGAAATAGGTGGTGAACCAAACAATGATGGTAGACAGAAGGATGATGGTGCCTGCCTTCTTGATGAAGGACCAGCCGCGCTCCCACATGGAGCGGAGCACGTTGCTGACGGTCGGCCAGTGGTAAGCCGGCAGCTCCATAACGAACGGAGCCGGATCGCCCGCAAACATCTTCGTCTTCTTCAGAATGATACCGGAGCAGATAATCGCTACAATGCCGAGGAAATATGCGCTCGGAGCAACCCACGGTGCGCCGCCGAAGATAGCGCCCGCGATCATTGCGATAAACGGAAGCTTGGCGCCGCAGGGGATGAACGTGGTCGTCATGATGGTCATACGGCGGTCACGCTCGTTTTCAATCGTACGGGAAGCCATGATGCCCGGCACGCCGCAGCCTGTACCGATGAGGATCGGAATGAAGGACTTGCCGGAAAGGCCGAACTTACGGAAGATACGGTCCATAACGAACGCGATACGCGCCATGTAACCGCAAGACTCGAGGAATGCAAGGAAGATGAACAGAACGAGCATCTGCGGAACAAAGCCGAGAACTGCGCCAACACCGGCTACGATACCGTCAAGGATGAGGCCCTTCAGCCAGTCTGCGCAATTTACAGCGTCCAGACCGCTTTCGATGATACCCGGCAGACCCGGAACCCAAACGCCGTAATCGGCCGGATCCGGCTCTTCGCAGCCGTAGGACGCATAGGTTGCAACCGCTTTCTTGAGCTCTGCGCCTGTGTAAGTAACATCCTCTTCCGCCAGCGTTTCTTCATCAACGAGGGTGTAATCCGCTGTTGCGTCGTCAGAGACGGAAGCTGCAAACGTATCCAGCGCAGAAGCCGCCGCTGCCGCGTCAAACGTGTCGCTCTCGGTGTCGATGGCGTCTGCAACGTCGTCCGCACCTTCAGCCGTTACGAATGCGTCGATGACATTTGCCGCATCGCCGAACTCGCCGGAAACGTCTTCGTATTCGCCTGCGCCGATGCCGAACAGGTGCCAACCGTCGCCGAACACACCGTCGTTCGCCCAGTCTGTCGCAACCGTACCGACTGTCGTAACGGAGATGTAATAAACAATAAACATAACAACTGCAAAGATCGGCAGAGCCAGAATACGGTTCGTTACGATCTTATCGATCTTATCGGAAACGGTAAGACCGCCGTTGTTCTTTTTCTTGTAGCACTGCTTGATGATGGAAGCAATGTAAACATAGCGCTCGTTCGTGATGATGCTTTCCGCGTCGTCATCAAGCTCTTTTTCAGCCGCTTCAATGTCCGTTTCAATGTGCTTGCGATTGTCCTGCGTAAGGCCCAGCTGCTCAATGATTTTCTCGTCGCGCTCAAAGATCTTAATCGCGAAGAAGCGCTGCTGCTCCTCGGGGAGGGTATGTACGGCAACCTCTTCGATGTGTGCAATCGCGTGCTCAACCACACCGCTGAAGCTGTGCTGCGGGACTGTCTTCGTGTTCTGGGCTGCATGGATAGCGGCTTCTGCTGCTTCCTCAATGCCGGTGCCCTTCAAAGCGGAAATCTCAACGACCTTGCAGCCGAGCGCCTTGCCCAGTGCGTTGGTGTCGATCTTATCGCCGTTCTTATTTACGACGTCCATCATGTTGACCGCAACAACGACCGGAATACCGAGCTCAACGAGCTGGGTGGTCAGGTAGAGGTTGCGCTCAAGGTTCGTACCATCGATAATATTAAGGATGGCTTCAGGTCTCTCCTGAATGAGGTAGTTACGTGCAACAACTTCTTCCAGCGTGTACGGAGAAAGGGAGTAGATACCCGGCAAGTCCGTGATCACAACGTCGTCGTGCTTCTTCAGCTTGCCTTCCTTCTTCTCGACCGTAACGCCCGGCCAGTTGCCGACGAACTGGTTGGAGCCGGTCAGCGCGTTGAACAGCGTTGTTTTACCGCAGTTCGGGTTGCCGGCAAGGGCAATTTTGATCTTCATTTGTTACTCATATCCTTCCGATAAGATTAAACCCAAAGGTTAGAATTTACTAACCTTCGAGCAAAAATTAACACATTAAACTGACAAAGGCAGCAGCAAACGGGGATGGTGCGCGAGATGCGCCGTCAGATTTTTCGTCAGGCTGTACGGAAAGCCCGCAGGCAGGCTGACGCCTGTCAAGGGATTTACGTCCGGCATGGCGGAAAATATGCAAGCAGATCGAGTACCAAGCCGTCAGGCGTGCCCTGTTTGGTGGTGCCTTACTCGACCTCGATCATCTCGGCATCCGCTTTGCGCAGGGAAAGCTCATAGCCGCGAACCGTTACTTCCACCGGGTCGCCGAGCGGCGCAACCTTGCGGACGAAAACGTCCACGCCCTTCGTGATGCCCATGTCCATGATGCGGCGCTTTACGGCACCCTCGCCATGCAGACGAACAACCTTGCAGGTCTCGCCGATCTTGACTTCTTTCAGTGTCTTCATTGGTTCTTCCTCCTTATATCATGATCTTAGCGGCCATCTCGCGGCTGATTGCTACACGAGAGTCCTTAATGTTAACAATGATATTTCCGCCCATGGAGGTGATGACCTTCACGGCGGCGCCGGCTACAAAGCCGAGGTTTTCGAGGTGAGCACGGACTTCCGCTTTTCCGCCTACCTGCTTGATGATGTTTTCTTCGCCCTCTGTGGCAAATGACAACGGCATCACAGTTTTTCCCTCTTTCCTGAAAATTCTCCGCGCCGAGACGGCACGGTTAGGCTGCACAAATTAGTTTTTGCTAACCCAAATGCTGTAAAATAGGTTAGATTGCTCTAACCGTCACTAATCATACCGCCCCATTCAAAATTTGTCAACACTTTTTGCCCCAAAAAGACGCGCTCAGCCCCATTTTCGGCGTTTAGTCAAACACAAAGTTAGTTGTAGCAAACGCCTTTGTGCAGACTGCGCAATTTTTTCGGTTCAAAGCCGCATAACGCGTCTGTTCGGGGCCAAACTGTGTTATTGTACATGAAAATGTCGCCTTTTGCCCCTTTGGCATAAACCGTGCCGCGGCAGAAAATTTGCATACCTGCCAGCCCAAATAAGCAGGAAGGAGCGATGCAACTTGTAAATTCAAAGTGCTTTTTGATGAAATCCACAAATAAATGCATTTTCGGTTTAAACATCTTTCAAATTATGATGCTTGTTTTTTTGCCGGAAGACGTATAGAATAATAGGCACAAAGTGTTGATGGAGACAAGCGCACGGCATCTTCCTCAAAGCGAGCGGCGGGTGGTGAAAGCGCCGCAGGCAACCCCGTGTGATCATCCCTCCGGAGCGGCAGCTTCCAAAGAGAACGAGTAGAGGCTGACGGGTTCTTCCCGTTACAGAAGAAGGAATTGCTGGATTCCGTTAAGTGCAGGGCAAACGCCCTGAATTCAGGTGGTACCGCGTGATTTACACGTCCTGAAGGTCTTAAAGAGACTTTCAGGACTTTTTTATTTTGAAGCAGTACCGCGCAAAGAACGCCTGACGGCTCAGCACACAATATGCTTGCATATTTTCCGCCATTCCGCACATAAATCCCTTGACAGGCGCCACCTGCCTGCGGAATTTCTGTACGCCCTGACGAAAAATCTGTTTACGCATCTTGTGCACTGTCTTCGCGTGGTACTGCTTCTTTACTCCACTGTTCCACACCCTAACTTCCAGTAAAGCGTTTTTTATTTCATTTTCTTATTTCAATTTATTTAAGCGATCTCAAAAGGAGATCCAAAGGAGCGTTTATCATGGAAAACTACAATGTCAATTACAGCGTACATCTGCCGAGCTATTCCATCGGCCCGGATTGCTACAACGAAGTGCCGTATGTCACGCGCTTCTTCGGCAAAACGGCTGTTGTCCTCGGCGGCGAGACCGCTATGGAAAAGGCAAAACCGGCGCTGCTTAAAGGCGTAGAAGGCTCCGACGTCGAGCTTTTGGGCTTCCTCCCCTACGGCGGCGATTCCACCTACGAAAACGGTGATGCGCTTATCGCAAACCCGCTCGTGCAGAAAGCCGACATGATCTTCGCTATGGGCGGCGGCCGCGCCTGCGATACCGGCAAGTATGTTGCCGATAAGCTTGATAAGCCGCTCTTTACCTTCCCGACCGTTGCGTCGAACTGCGCTTCCGTCACCGCCATCTCCGTGATCTATAATACAGACGGCTCCTTCCGCGAGTATTATTACCCGAAGCTCGCAAATCACTGCTTCATCAACTCCGCCGTCATTGCAGATTCCCCGGAGCAGCTCCTTTGGGCCGGCATCGGCGACGCACTGAGCAAGGAGTGTGAAGCCATCTTCTCATCGAAAGACGACACGCTCGCCCACACCCCGCTCATGGGCCGTCAAGTCAGCCGCGTCTGCACCGATCCGCTCGTGCAGTACGGCAAAGAGGCGCTCGCTTCCATCCGCAATAAAACGGCATCCTTCGCGCTCGACCAGGTCACGCTCGACATCATCGTTTCCACCGGCATCGTCTCCAACATGATGACCACCGTAAATGATTATTATTACAACTCCACGCTCGCCCACTGCGTCTACTACGGCTCCACCGTCACAGAGCACGGCCACCATCACCTGCACGGCGAGGTCGTTTCGCTCGGCGTACTGTGCCTCTTGGAGCATGCCGGCCAGTTCGAGGAAGAAGACCGCCTGATGCAGTTCAACGATTCCATCGGCCTGCCGGTCTGCTTCGACGACGTGGAAATCCAGGAATCCGAGTTCGACAAAATGGCGGATAAATTCATGCAGACGACCGAGTGGGCGCACATGCCGCAGGGCGTTACACGTGAGAACTTCCTCGAGTCCATGCGCCGCGAAAACGCCAAGGGTCGTGCTTTCAAAGCCGCAAAGAAATGATTTAAGGATCCTATAAAAGGTAAGAAAAAACGAAACAGGGCGGCACGAGTTCGTCTCTGCCGCCTGTTTTACGCTCAAAAAGGGGTAATTTCCTATGTCCGCATTACAGAAATTCAAAACATTCTTCTCCAAAAATGTGCTCCTGTGTTTGACGGTTCCCATGGTCGTCTTCTCCCTGCTTGTTCCGCAGCCGTTTGTGTGGATGGGCCAGAACATCTCGATTGACCTTTCCGGCATCCCGTTCCTGAAAGAAAACTTCCCGAGCTTCGGCTTTGTCAACATGCTCCTGTGCGTCATCATGTTCGGCATGGGCATGACGCTTAAAGCCGACGACTTCAAGTACATCCTCAAAAAGCCGACCGATGTGCTTATCGGCATTTGCAGCCAGTACGTCTTCATGGCAGGCTTCGGCTGGCTTGTCGCATCGCTGCTGTCCCTCACGGGTGTGGGTGACCCCACCGTCCGCGCACAGATTGCCGTCGGCCTCGTTCTGCTCGGCTGCGTACCCGGCGGCACCGCGTCAAACGTCATGACGTTCCTTGCAAAGGGTGACGTGGCGCTCTCCATCACCATCACCATGTGCACCACATTGCTTGCGCCGGTGCTCACCCCGTCCCTCACGCTCATGCTCGCCGGCCAGTGGATTGACGTCAACTTCTGGAACATGTTCATCAGCATCGTGCTCGTCGTCCTGCTGCCGATCCTCCTCGGTATCGCCGTACACACCGCGCTCGGCGACCGCGTAAACGGCCTTAAAGATTTCCTCGTCAAGGCTTCCACCGCCTGCATCATCCTCGTGGAGGGTCTGTGCGTCGGCCCGAACCGAGACCAGTTCACAACCCACGGCGTCACCGTCGTGCTCGTTACCGTGCTCGCCGTTGCGCTGCACCATGTGCTCGGCCTGCTCGCGGGCTACGTCACCGCCAAGGTGTTCCGCTTTAACGAAAAGAAGGTCCGCACGCTGTCGCTTGAGGTTGGTCTGCAGAACTCCGGCCTTTCCTGCACGCTCGCAAAGACCGCGTTCCCGGATACCATGGCCATCCTGCCCTGCGTCATCGCAACGGTCGTCCACCAGATCATCGGGCCTATCGTTGCCAGCATGTTCGCCGCAAAGCCGCTGCCTGAAGAGGCCGAGCCTGCTTCCGAAAAGAAAGAAGCAAAGGAGGCCGTCACCGCGTGAAGCACTTTTCCGAAATTTCCCTGATCGCAACGGTCTCGTTTATCGGTGAACTGCTGCACTACCTCATTCCCCTGCCCGTGCCGAGCAGCATCTACGGGCTTTTGCTCATGCTGCTCCTGCTCGTCACGCATATCGTAAAGCTTGACCACGTAAAAACCACGGCCGATTGGCTCATCACCCTCATGCCCGTCATGTTCGTCGGTCCCACTGTCGGTCTCATTGCGAGCTATGACAGCTACAAAGACATTCTCATTCCCATCATTGTCATCTCCCTCGCGACTACCGTCCTCACTATGGCGGTCTCCGGTCTGACCACACAGGGACTCATCCGTTTACAGACCAAAGAAGAAAAGGAAGAGCGCGCAGAAGCGCTTGAAGCATGCGAAAAGGAGGAACAAACCGATGTTAAATGATATTGCGTCGAATACCTCGTTTTTCGGCATCTTCATCACCGGCGTCGCCTATGTGCTCGCCTGCGCCATTCAAAAGCGCTTTAAGTCGTCCATTTTGAACCCGCTGCTCGTCTCCTGTGTGATTCTCATCATCTTCATGCTCGTCAGCGGCATCGATTACAACGTCTACCTGTATGGCAAGCCGAAAGCCGACGGCACATACGACGGCACGGGTGCCATTTTCTTCCAGAACATGCTCACCCCCACCACCGTTTGCCTTGCCATCCCGTTGTATGAAAAGCTCGTGTACCTCAAAAAGTACCCGGTCGCCATTATCGGCGGCATTTTGGCCGGCATGTTCGCGTGCCTCGGCGGCGTACTTGTTTTGAGCATGGCATTCGGGCTTGACCACACCCAGTATGTCACACTGCTGCCGAAGTCCATCACCACCGCCATCGGCATGGGTCTTTCGGAAGAGCTCGGCGGCATGGTGTCCGTCACCGTCGCGTCCATCATCGTGACGGGTCTCTTCGGCAACGTCGCGGCGGCCGCCATCTTCAAGCTGTTCCGCATCAAGCACCCGGTCGCCATCGGCGTGTCCTGCGGCACCGGTGCGCACGCCATGGGTACCTCCCGTGCGCGTGAGTTCGGCGAGATTGAAGAAGCCATGAGCGGCCTCTCCATCGCCGTGTGCGGTCTTTTAACCGTCGTCGGCGCATCCATATTTGCGATGATCCGGTTTTAAACCAATCCATCCAATTACGAGTAAATCCGCACCGGCCCCTGTTAAACGCTCAGGCCGTGCGGATTTTTTATAAACAAAGCCGCGCTCCCGGAAAACTCCCGAGGGCGCGGTTTTGTCTATTCTTTTATTTTCTTACCGATTCCATAAACACCATGTACGCGGTTTTATAGGTGGAGATAAATGCCGGCTCGCCGAAATTCATCGGGAACGGCTTCGCTTCGATTTTCTTTTCCAAAATGAGATCGCACAGCGTCAGCATGTCGTCAATCTTCTCATAGCTGTTCGGCACATATTTGTCCTGCGGATCCTCGCCGCCCTCCTGCCGCCTGTGGCCGCCGAGGAACGCAAGCTCCGTATAGCCGGGCTTCTGCAATTTTTCTTTCAGACGCAGCACCGCGGCTTTATACTCCGAAATCGGTCGTGCAAGCGGCACCTGCATCCAAAGGCCGAATGCGTCTCCGGTAAACATGCACTTATGCGCGCGGTCGATGAACACGACGCTGCCCGGCGTGTGCCCCTCCACCTCGGCAACTTCAATTTTCACACCGCCGCCAAGGTCGATGACGTCGCCGTCTTTGATGTCGATAACATCCTTTTCCGTAAAATTCTTGCCCGTACCGTCGTTTAAACGCGGCAGCAGCGGCACGTCTTTTTTGCTCATGTAGTATTTTTCGAACACATCGCCGCTCAGAAGATGGTCAATATGCGCGTGCGTCACGGCAAGCTCCACGGGCAGTGATGTCAGGCTCTCCGCCATTTTTTTCACGTTGCCGCCGCCAAGGCCGGTATCGATAAGCAGCGCCTTTTCTTTGCCCTCCACAAGGTACATGGAGTCGTTGTTGTAGTCCTCCATATAGAACACGCCCGGGCAGATGAACTCGATTTCATAGCGGTCAAAGCGCGTTTTGCCGAACATCCACTCCAGCGCTTCTTTGTTTTGGTACGCCGCCGTCCAAGAACCGTGCGGGTGCGTGTGGTACACGTTTTCCATTTCGCCCGCGGGATACTCCGTGTAGTGCGCGTCACGGTTGCCGGAGGAGCGCAGCGAGGACATCGCCATACGCGAGCCCACACCCACCGCGCCGTGCGGCGAGTGGTAATAGCCCGTCACCGGCACCACGGGGTCGTCTTCGGCATGGAACGCCCACACAGGCACATCTTTTGCCGCGCGCAGATTAAACGGCTCCGCATAGCCGCAAATCGGCATGGCCGCCGCGATCTTATGCGGGTAGCGCGTGAGCAGCTCCCACGTGCCCGCGCCGCCCATGGAAACACCCGTCACGTACAGGCGGCAGATGTCCACGGGGTACTGCGCCGCCATCTCGAGCAGCGATTGCGCCAGTAAATCAACATACGGCACCCAGCACTGGTTTTCCGGGCACTGCGGCGCGAGGACAAAACACGGGTGCTCCGCCTGCCACGCGTCCGTCATAAATGTGTCCGCGCCCGGCGTGAAATCGAGCACCAAATTTAAATCGTCCCCGCGCTCGCCCGCACCATGCAAAAACAGAACCAGCGGGTACGTTTTGCTGGGCTCCGTCTTCGGCGTGTACAGCGCGGCGTTTAAGTACCGCCCGTCTTTTTTCAGTTCTTTTACGGAAATGTTCTTTTTTTCAATACCGTTGATCATACAAAACAACCTCCTCTAAAGGGTTCATTCCTCCAGCAGATACGGCATCAGCTTTTCGAGCACTACTGCGTAGCCGTTTGCGTACATGTGCATACCCTCAATGGTGTATTCCGCTTTCAAATTGCCCTTTTCATCCAGCAGACAGTCGAACACATTGATGTATGTGCAGCCGAGCTCCGCTGCCATTTTTTCCACTTCGGCGTTCACTTCTTTCAGCTCCGCATTCGTGCGTGCGCCGAACTGTGCCTTCACCGCTTCCGGGTCTGCGCCGGGCAGCTCGCGGTTCACGGGGTAATAGCTCATCACGTAAATCTTCGTCTCGGGCAGCCGCGCCTGAATTTGCATCAAAATTTTTCTGTACTGGCTCATCAGGCGCTCGCGCTTATATTCCGGGCGGCTGATGTCATTTGTGCCGATGTTGATGAACACCTTTTTCGGCTCGAGGTCAAAAATCGATTCATCCATGCGCTCCAAAAGTCCGTCTGTCACGTCGCCGCCGATGCCGCGGTTGTACACGCGGATGCGCGGCTCCACGTTTTGCAGCATCTCGTTGATCGGGAACAGCTCGCACAGCGAGGAGCCCGTAAATACGATCTCGCCCTTTTTCACGAATTTATTGAGGCACATAAAATTATGCACTTTCATTTCCCAGTCCGTCATATAAAGCACCTGACTTCATTCGTTTTATTTCACAGTCATTTTAGCACAAAATCCGCACAGATACAACCTGTATTCTAAACATTTTCCCCTCTTGACGTGAAAAACCGCAGCATATATAATAATCACATAGTAACACACTAACATACGAAAATTTGCACTAAAGCGCTGTGGTGTAAGCACTTCAACGCGCAAAAGCAGGCGTTGTAACCCGCTTGCGCATTACCGAAAAGAGGAATATAAAAATGAAAATTGCCGCTTATGAAGTCCGCAGGGACGAACAGAAAGACTTTGCCTTCATCGCCGAAAAGCTCGGCGTGGAGCTCACCGAAGCAGAGGATAACCTGACGCTCGAAAACATCGATACGGTAAACGGGGCCGAGGGCGTCACAATACTCGGCCGCACACGTTTTGACCGCGCCCTGCTCACCGCCGTCCAGAAGCGCGGCGTAAAATCCATCTCCACGCGCACCATCGGCGCCGACCACATCGACCTCACCGCCGCAAAGGAGCTCGGCCTCAAGGTGTGCAACTCCAACTACGCGCCGAACGGCGTGGCAGATTACACCGTCATGCTCATGCTTCTTAGCCTGCGCAAGTATAAGCCCGCCCTGTGGCGCGCACAGGTCAACGACTACTCCCTTGCGGGTCTTCAGGGCCGCGAGCTGCGCAACCTCACCGTCGGCATTCTCGGCACCGGCAAAATCGGCGC
>OGOG01002437.1_pt1 | contig 15708 bp, 23 predicted proteins | sample 1552581 | NCBI WGS metagenome assembly OGOG01 (sample SAMEA2580152, study PRJEB22360) | human gut metagenome | biome: human gut; feature: human-associated habitat; material: faeces | place: Denmark | collected 2008/2010 | reverse complement strand
TTCTGTCTTAGCAAGAATCGATTCAAGGAAATCAAGTCGGTTAAATCAACGGTGTTGTTTTCGTTCCAGTCTGCATTCTCTGTGACAAGAATCGTTTTCGGGTCTAACAGATACCGCCGAATCAGCATGGAGTCTAAAATATTGGTCATTTCATCTCCGTTTGCATCGCCCTTGATGGGGGATTCTGTCGGGGTTGTAGGGTCTGTTGGATTGGTAGAACCGCCATAATAGTCGCCCAGAGAAATGCCATTTGCACCTAAAGCAGTCTGATGGTCTAAGCTGATGAATTTTCCGCTATCTGTCTGCCAGAGAGCAGGCTCTACAAGAGCATACTTATCTTCATCCCATTTTCCAAAGTTGTCATAGACTAGTCCACCGGTATCGCCAGAGTTTTCATTGAAGCACCAGAATGTGTGGTGAATATGGTTTTCAATCATCAAATCCCGCAGTGCGAGCATCCATTTTTGATTAGAACCGTCTGGGTCATGTTGGGAGTCGATAAAGCCGCCCCATTCGCCCATCAACAGCGGTGCAACCTTTTCATCTAACAGATAGAACCAGTTGTCATACCAGCAGTCTTTGAGCAGGGTTTCTTTTGTGAAGCCCTCGTAGAACCATTTCTGCTGGTAAACCAATGGGCCATAGTCGTGCGGAGAATAAACCAGTTGGCTTTGATATTCGCCCAAGTCAATCGGATTTTCCTTTGCTCCTCGGAAATTTCCGCCCCACCAAGTGCCATAATAATATTCAGTGTTGGTTGTCCAGTCGATAGCCGGAGCTGTCCAGTCATATCCCTCTTTCGGATAGACTTCGACCCCTTCTACCATAACCAGCAAGTTTGGATTTTCTTTCAGAACGTGTGCGGCAGCCTGTTCCGCTGCATATTTCCAGTTATTCGGGTCGGTGGTGTCGTCCCATTTTGCCATTTTGTCAGGGACATCCGCTTTTCCGTGCGGTTCATTTTTCAGGTCAATGGCTAAAATTGTATCATCATCTTTGTAATAGTCTGCGAACCAAGACAGTGCCTCGAACCAGTCCTCCGTGCTGAATTTATCGGTATACCAGAGGTTGACTTGATGCCCAGCGGAGGCAGTTTCTGCACTGTGAATATCAATCATAATTTTAATGCCCAGCTCTCGACACCAAGCAATTGCCTGATTCCAGATGTCGAAGCTGTATTTTACCGTTCCGCCGACAACACCCTCTTTGGTCAGTTCTGGGTTTGTCCATTCGTTAACCTTTGGCGTTGCTGGGTCAGGGTCGCCGTTTTTCCATTGCAGCAGCAGTTCCGTAGAAACCGGAATCCGCAGCAGGTTAAAGCCGTGGTCGGCGATTTGCGTCAACATATCATGCATATTTTGCGACCATACGCCATCAAATACCTGACTGCCAACATTATAGCCGAACCAGTTGCAGCCCGTCAGCCAGACCGGATTCCCGTTTCGGTCAACGATTTCCGCATTGTCATTGACGTGCAGCCAGTCATCGTGCCAAGCATCTGGCTCTGCGGCGGCAGATACCGCCGGAGCGATGGCAGAACCTGTTCCCAGCAGCAGGGCGGAAACCGTAAAGATGGCACATAATTTTTGTAGAAATGTCCGTTTTTTCATGAGAAAACCCCCTTCATTTTTTGTGAAATCCACTAATTTTATCTTATCATGTTTTCTTTTTTCTGTCAAGAATTTTTTGTGCTGGACATTATTCCGTCATGATAAATAAGAATTATTCTCAAATGAAAATAATTCTTGATAACGCTTGCAAAATTGCCGGAGATGGTTTATAATAGAATCAGAAACCATTCATTTTTATCTGGTCGATTTTGGAGGTATGGAACAATGACAGTATATGATTCGATTCCTGTAACCGTTACGGGCGGAACGCTCTCAGATGCAGAGATTGCCGCATATGTGAAGCACAGCAAGAAAACCTATCCGAACCGGAAGATTGAACAGCTTTCCATTCAGGTGGACGGAGATTTTGTAGACCTGCGATGTCAGTTTGCACCGGAGAATTTTGAACGGATTCGCCGGATTACAGGTTATCTGGTGGGAACACTCGACCGCTTCAACGATGCGAAGCGGGCAGAAGTGCAAGACAGAGTGAAGCATTTATAAGCAGAAAAAGACCCAATTTCATGTAAAAATACCGCTGAAAATTTCCTGTGATAGAATGCCATTGTGGTGAGATACTACTATTGCGACGAAAACGCCGCACACAAACCGGCAGAAACCCTGCTGGAACAACATTCTAAAATGAGAAAGGTGTTTTTAATATGAAGGGCGAATTCACACAGAAGGGCAAAGAAGCAATGGAACGGTTTAAGGTTGAATCTGCCAACGAAGTTGGCGTAAACCTGAAGCAGGGCTATAACGGCGACCTGACTGCAAGACAGGCTGGTTCGATTGGCGGTATGATGGTCAAGAAGATGATTGACGCTTACAAGATGCAGTAACCGAACGATTCTTTTCATTGTCCCCACGATTTGCACAGCATTGTCCTTTCTTTTCTGTAGCGTCTGACCGACCATGCGAACAAGCAGAATCTGTTCCATGACAGCAAAAAAGAAATGCTTTGCAAAACAGCAACAAAAAGCCCCATCTGGTGCGAACAGTGCCGGATGGGGTTGCTGTTATTACCCGAAATATTCCTGCATGAGGGAATTGAAGAGGGTTTGTGTTTGGGTGAGTTCTTGTTGTAGGATGGATTTGGATTGGTCTACTTGCTTGACAAAGTTGGCGAATTGGGTTTGGGCATCAAACGCAATTTTTATTACTTTAATGCCAAGTAACCCACTTTTAGAAATATTCTTCATACTTCCGCTCGTTCCACTTGCAATTTTTTTCATTTCATCTTTAGTTGTTTGTTGAATGAGTAATTGCCAAATAAAAATAGGATTTGCTTCTTCATTTAAATTTGCTTTCCATAATCTATCAGGCAAGAATGTATTGGCAGGTGCTTCCCAAACATATGCAGCAGCACCTACTAATTCAGATGTATTCATTCTGCTAATGATTACATCTCCATCATTCACCCTATGTTCTTCTAATGGAATATATTTATTTGGCAAATTCTTAACTTGAGAATTATCAAAGTAATTATAAGATACAGCCTCTGTTTTGAGCACTTTATTTTTACATGATTCTTCACCTGCAAGACTTTTTCCTGCTAAAAGGGAATTAATATAAAATGATAATGGAACAAAATCTTTTACATCTTTGAACATCTCGACAAATCGGGATTTTACAAGCAAGTCAAGTTTTTCAAGCTGGGTGCGGATGTGGGTGATGATGGATTGAAGTTTATCGAGAATTAAAACAATCTCTTGTTGTCTATCGCTATTCGGATAATTGAAAATCGTTTCTTTTAGCCATTTAAAGTGGCGGTTGTATCCTGTATTTGGTATTTTTACATTTTTTAAAGCATAATAAAGATATCTATAGTTTGCTTTTTCGAGTTTAGATTTAAGAACTTTTACGCCATCAGCACCTATAAAAAATGGTTTATCAACATATTTTATGATTCTTGTATGGTCGCCAAAAATAATTGCAGGAACATCGGAAAATAAACCTTCTTCTAAATCTGTATATCCAGCAATTTCAGATTGTCCTTGGTCAACTATCATATTTTTACCAGTTTCATGATATTCATCTGTTTTTATCTTTTTACAGTGTTTTGTACTATCAGCAAATATCTCATTGAAAGATAACATTCAAATTCCCTACAAACACAAATCTGTTTGCTTTTCCTTTCTAAAAAATAAAAGCAGTGTCACTTCAGAATGTTCCGAAATGACACTGCTTTTTCCAAAATAAATTTGGCGCAGAAAGAGGGATTTGAACCCAATTTTAATTGTTAAAAATCAGCTATAATACTAATACTTTTTGTTATCGTGTCATATTTCATGTCATAAAAACAAAAAAATGAAAATTGGTTTTTTTTTTTTGGAAAAGGCTTGAATGAAAGTGACTATTATTGTATAATAGAAGAAAAGGAGATGGAAAAATGAAAGTTGAATATAATACACGGGATGCGAAAGGAAACGATTTTGTAAAAGAAGTAGAAATAAAGCAGTTTGCTGTTAATCAAGTAGAATTTGTGTGCCCTATTTGCCATAGACATGTGTTTGAGGGCGTAGAATTAAAAAAAGCAGTTTCCGCGAATTTTACAGATTGGGCGTATGTTGGAGATTATATTTGTGTGCCTTGCTCTGAATTGCTTAGCTTGTTTTTTTACAGCTATAGTGTAGAAAATGGGGAAATTAGGCTGTACAATGTGCGTGAAATTTATAGCAATATAATGCGAAAACACAAATTGCCGTTTAAATTTATAATTACAAAATCTCAAAAAAAGCATTTATTTTATTTAGCAACAGAAAATCTTTCTGACGAAGAATTTGCTATACAATTAGAAACGGAAACAATATTTACAAACAGAAGCCGAATGAAAACGCTGTTTGATTTTGTAGAGTGTATGATAACACTTGGAGCAGGTAAAGGGCTGATGTCAGAGGGAAAGTTGCCAAGGGATATTTTATTTAAACCATTTGGGGCAAAAGCACTTTTTTTCTTACGAGACGAATTACGAAAATCAAGGGAAATACAAATTCCTTTACATTGTGGACAAAAAAGAGAAATTATGGAGGAAGAAGCTATATGCTGTATAATTTCAACACTGAAAATTTGAATCATGCAAAAGCTGCATTAGTGCTGTATGCACTATTTAAAAGTCGGAATGAAAACTCACCGATGAACGGCTTGAAAGCATGGGATCGTGTAGAATCCTATTGCGTGGGAGCATGTAAAAAATCAAGTACAACGTCAGAATTTGTTACAAAATTTAAAGAGCTTGGAAATGTTGGTGCGATTAAACCACGTTATCTTAGTGATTCCGGTGCTTGTATGGCAATTCTTCCTGATGGCTCTGTCGTAGAATCTGAAAATGTAAAAAATTACAGAACTGAACTGTTTGAAGATAATGAGATACGCAGAACAATTGAACGGGACTATCCGTTGATAACAATTCTTGTCAGAGAACGAATACAACGAGAGAAATACATCGTTGAGGAGGAAGAAAATGAAGAGAATTAAAATTATTTATACAATGACCGCACCGGTATCTCATATTGGTCAAGTTTCAAGCATTGAATCATATTTCAACACTATCACGACCGCTTATGGCGAAATTCCGGTTATAACCGGCAATACCGTACGTGGTATATTAAGGGATTGTGGTGCAAAAAAGCTACTTGACACATACAATAAAGCGGTTGAAAAAGAAGCATTTAATGTACTGTTTTCAGGGGGGACATTATCAGGGTCAACCAAAAATGATGTAGGAAGAGCGAAAGAAGTCCGCAGCCATTTTCCGTTGTTGTCCCTTTTAGGTGGCGGATTAGGCACAATGATTATGGCAGGGAATTTACTATCCGGATTTTTATATCCGATTTGCACAGAAACAGAGCAAATCACAAAAATCAAATCGAAAACGTCATGGCATGATCTTATAGATGAGATTGAGTTTACACGTACCGATGATACAAAAAAAGACAAAAATTTAAAGTACATTAAAGATGTTGGGGCAGAATCTGTTGGAAAAGCAGCAACTCAAATGCGAATATCTGTACAGTATATGGCTGTTGGAACAAAATTTTGCCAGGAACTGCTACTGTTAGATACATCTACAGAGATGGAGGAGGCTGCCCTTTACAGCTGTCTGCATGAATGGTTTAAATGTCATACAATTGGTGGAATGCAATCAAAAGGCTTTGGATTTTTCGATGCAGAATCGGAACATATTTCTGTAATTGACGGGAATATAGAAGTTTCTGATTATGCAAAAAGTCTTATCGAAAAATATGAAGATTTTCTTGCAACGGAAAATTTTGATGAAACTGTAAATTTACTTATATCAAAAAAGGCGAAAAAGGTGAAAAATGATAAGCAATCTTAAAATTACAGCACACCTTTTGGATGGCAGAATAGCATCCTCAGACGGAATTATTATGTTCGACGCTATTGTTTACCATGCTTGGTTTCACAAGTATGCACCAGAAGTGCTTCGGGGGGACTACAATACGGCATGGAGTAATCAATTCTTCGGGCTGCCTTTTGCACAGGATTCTGATTATAGATGGTATATGGCGAGTAAAGGATTATATGTGGAAAACGATTTGCATATTGAGCATTATAACAAAACACCTGATTTTTTTGCAGCAGACAAAATAAACAAACTGAATGAAAAATGCCAAATCAGCGACTCTGTCGGAATATACAGAGCGTATCGAAATGCAGTTGTGATCAGAACCATAGAAAATGCAAAAATTTATTTTTTTGCAAGAGGAAACAAAGAAAAAATAGTTGACCTGCTCTCATATATCCCAGCCGCAGGAAAAAAACCATCTATGGGATGGGGAATTGTAGACAAGTGGGAAGTGGAAGAGATAGAGGAAAACTATTCGGTAATCCATCCAGATTATGGGCTTATGCGACCGATTCCAATTGATGAAGCGGATCAGTATACCAATATTGATTTTAGCAAATACCCAGTCATGAGATATGGTATAAAGCCGCCGTACTGGAAGCCCTGCAATGGTAGACCTTGCTATGTCCCTATCATGAGGAGTAAATAAATATGACATTTGTACAATTGTTGGAACAAGGACGTATAAATGCAAATCTCTCAGCGTACAAGCGAAAGAAAGAAGAAGCAATATCCGTATGCATAGAACAGCTTGCATCTCACATCGCACCATATTGTGCTGTGTCTGGAGGTAAGGATAGCGTTGCAATGGCGTGTTTGCTTAACGATGCCGCAAACATATGCAAAAAGGATTTTAAGCTGTGGGCACATATTTCGGATGCATCATTTCCGGGGACACTGGAAACTTGTCAGACCTTAGCTGCCAAAATACAGCGTAAACTCGACATATTTCAATCAAGTTCTGCATTTGACAGTATTAACAACAAGCAACGTATGGCATTTGGTAAGACCGGCGTATTTTTCGGGAGTGTCAAAGAGTATGCAAAGGATAAAGATGTCGCTTTCGTAGGGGTAAGAGCCTATGAGAGCAAACGCCGGATGCAAGCTGCAAAATCGCATGGTATGGTGTTTCACAGCACGTCCATGGGGGATGTTGACGTTGTAAATCCATTGCAGTGGTTTAGATTGGTTGACGTTGCATCTCTTATTTATGAGTATGATGCACCTGTACACCCAATTTATCACAAAGTGTGTACAGATACAGGCAAAAACAGCAACAAAGAACCTTTTTTTATCCGTCTTGGATATATCACATCCAAAGATCTATTGGATAAAGGGACGGCAGTTTTCATGAAACTAAACTATCCAGATATTTATAACAAGTTGATGGAACGATTTCCTGAAATCAGAAACCATGTATAGTTGTATAAAAAATCCCACCGAAGCGGTTGATGTACCTGCTTCGGTGGGATTTTTTTATTTTTGTAGGGTTTCTACGTCTTCTTCGTTGATTTCGCCGTAATCATGCCAGCGTTCCGCAACAACCAACATCAGCATATCACTGATAGTTTCCCTTTTGCTTTTTATTCGCTGCCCATCTTGCATCCAGACGACATTGCGTTTGCGGTCAATTTCTACGGCGTTTTTGGCGTTTACCAGATAGTTCCGATTCAAGCGAGCAAACTGCCAAAACTGCGGTTCAGCTTTTAAGGTGGTCAGACTGGTATTATATACGCTGTAAATCGTCCCGTCACGCATATGCAAATAGATTTGCCGGTGATGGGACACAAGGTACAGAATATCAACAACGGCAACATCCACCGCTCCGGTAATCGTCTGGAATCGGTAATGCTGCCGTTTTGCCGCACACTTTTTGAGCAGGATTGTAGCCTGCTCTTGCATTTCTGCGGTGTCATAATCTTTGTACAGGTATGCATCCACACTCACGCCGACTGCAATATTTCCATAGATATTATAAAACGACAAAAAAGCGATGGTTGCCATAGGATTGACCGCACGCACAGCACGTACCAGCTTATCTCCTCTTGTGTCTGGCAATTCGATGTCAATCACATAAATATCATAATCTTGCTTTGTCGCACACGCCAGAAAGCTTTCTGCGGCGTTTTTGACTGTTATCGCACAAGTTATGCCGTAACGGTCGCAAATCGCTCTGAACGCTGCCTGTGCCTTGTCAGTAGATATTGGCAAGTCGTCCACAAAAATAATATTCAACATGGTTATCGCCCCTCTGATTAGGGTACGACAAACCAGCAGAAATAAACATGGTTATTTTATGTACGCTCTTCCAGTTTTTTGGGGAAAAGATGCGTTCGTCAGATAAATCGTATGTTTCGTCAGATAACCTTTGATTTTGGCGTGGGGGTGTGATATGGTGGTTGTAGTGGGACGGTTCATTCATATCCGTGAGGTCACGAAAATGATTGCTCTTTCGCATGGATTGCGGTTATTTTTTGTGGTTTGATTCGGCTGCTTCAAATGTTTTTATACATGTTTCCATCATCTGTAGCAGTGCATCACGTTTTTCTTTATCGAGAGATAGCCATTTTTGAGTTGCAATCTCTTCTCTTTGGGTTGGGGTAAGTTCGTTGCTTTTTTGGCTATCACGACCAAGCAGATAATCTGTGGTTACACCGTAGAAGTTAGCGAGTTTTTGCAACGTATCTGTACTTACATCTCGTTGCCCGTACTCATATGTAATATAAGCACGTTCTGTGATACCAATTGCATCTGCCACTTGCTTTTTTGTCAGCTTTTTTGATTCCCTTAAAAGTTTCATTGTGTCTTTAAGCATTGCTGTCACCTCCTTTCTACAATCTATATTATACGCAAAATGTGCCTATATGTCAATAGGCAACAAGCAAAAAACGCAAATTGTGCGTTTTATATAATTCAGATAGTCACTTTTTGTGCAAAACGCAGAAAGTGCTTATTCTTTATTGACAAAAGCACAAAACAAGCTTATAATATAGCTACAGCAAACGCAAAATGCGTAAAGCTGAAAATCAATCCGAAAGGAAGCATGAACGATGAACAAAAGCTTACAGGTCGTTGAAACCAACAACCAACGGGTGCTGACTACCGCACAGATTGCGGAGCAGTACGAAACAGATGTGAATGCAATCCAAAGAAATTTCCAGCGGAACAAGGAACGGTACACAGAGGGCAAGCATTACTATTGCTTAACTGGCAATGTGTTGAGAGAATTTAAGGCGACCGGACAAATTGACGTGTCGCCAAATCTTAACAAGTTTTACCTTTGGACGGAAAAAGGTGCACTGCTCCACGCAAAGAGCCTGAACACCGACAAGGCATGGGAAGCGTATGAGTGCTTGGTAGATACCTATTTCAGCGTACGGGAGCAGGGACAGCTTCCACAGCGTCCAGACCGGACAAAGGCTCTGGAAGTGAAAGAGATGAACGCCCGTGTGCGGATGTCGAACCAGTTCTTGAAGCTTGCCAACGCAGAAACCACGCTGTCCAAAGATTACAAAAGCATTCTGATTGCAAAGGCTGCGGAAGTGCTTGCAGGGGAAGCGATTTTGCCGATGCCAAAGTCGGAACAGAAAATGTATACCGCTACAGAAATCGGGAAGATGTTGGGTGTATCTGCTCAGAAAATCGGACGGCTTTCCAGTCAGAACGGCATGAAGACGGAAGAATATGGCGAGTTCTATAAAGACAAGTCGCCTTATTCCTGCAAAGAAGTGGATGCATTCCGCTATAACGAAAAGGCAGTTGAACGGTTTAAGGAACTGCTGTAAAGGATTGTTGTGGGTAAAAAAAGAGCCACAGAAAAATTCTGCGGCTCTGCCCACGCCAGAAAGCCGTCTGCGGTGTCTTTGGCGGTTATCGCACAAGTTATGCCGTAGCGGTCACAAATCGCTCTGAACGCTGCCTGTGCCCTCTCAGTTGCTACTGGCAAATCGTCCACAAAAATGATGTTTAACATGGTTTATCGCCCTCTGATTAGGGTACGACAAACCAGCAGAAATAAACATGATTATTTTATGTACATTTTTCCATTTCACAGGCAAAAAGATGCGTTCGTCAGATAAAAGGGCGATTTGGTCAGATAACCTTTGCTTTCTGGCATTTTGCGTGTTATAGTGGACTTAGCGAGATTCCTTGAAAGGCTTTATCAGGCTTTCGATTGCATCATCGACTTGCTTTTTGTCCTCTGGGGAAAGATGCTCATAAACTGCATCGAACTCAGCAACTGCATCAAACGGTTCTGCTTCTTCCTCTGCCGGTTCTTCTGCCGAACGATCCAGCAGGACGTCCAAGGACACACCAAAATAATTCGCTAACAATTTCAGCGTTTCGATGTTTGGTTCTCGCTTTCCCTGTTCATAGCTGGCATATGTTGTGTACGGCAGCCCCAGCTTTTTTGCTGCTTCAATGGCAGTATCACCAGTACCCTGTCTCAGGGCTTTCAAGGTATTAAACCATGCCATGGTATCACCTCCTCTCTGTATCTTATAATAACACAAAATGCGTAATTTGTCAAGCAAAATCATACAAAATGCGTAATTTCTGCATTTTGTACAAATTAAACTAATACATTTTGTGTAATTTGTGGATAAGAGCAGATTTGATCAGCGTGGCTGCAATGGGATGGTTAGTTTTGTTTTTCTTTGGGGTCAATATGCATGGTATAGGTTTTTTCGTACTCTGTTCCGCTTTTGACTGATTCTGCGACATCGCCAATCATTTTTGCAAGAGATTTTCTGCTTTTTGAATCCATTGCTAAATAAGCGGATATGATTGCTCTTTCATATGGATTAAGGTTCAAGCGGTCAGACATATCTTTAATTGGATCATTTGGTTCTGCTACTGCGTCTTTTCCAAATAAATAGTCAATTGATACATGGTAAAAGTCAGCAAGTTTTGATATTGTTTCATATCCAGCTTCACGCCGACCATTTTCATAATTTTGATATGCTGCAACTGTAAGCCCTATATATCCTGCGACTTCTGCTTGACTTACTCCTTTTTGTTTTCTTAGAGCAAGCAATCTTGCACCGAAATCTTTCTTATTCATTCTTGTTACTTTCCTTACTGTTCTCCAGAGCATCCACAAAAGATACTAATGCATCATAAGCAATGTTCCGTTTTGTTTCACTTAAAGCCATCAAACGCTTGATAATATCTGCGTCTTTTTCTTCTTTTGTTTTTCCGAAAAAGTCTCCATTTTCTCTACCGAGCAGGTAGTCTGTAGTTACACCAAATTTGTCTGCAATTTTACATAACACTTCAAATTTTGGCTCACTTACGCCCTGCTCGTATGTTTGCCATGCTCTTAGTTTCACATTAAACAACTCTGCACACTCTTGTTGCGTAAGCCCTTGTTTTTCCCGTGCTGCTTTTATATTGTTTTTCACGCAATCACCTCCTTTGCTTTTAGTATAACATAAAAAACGTCAGTCGTCAATAGTGAAACAGTTGCTTTTTTATTGCATTTTCCTTGAAATGGCGTTTTTTATGCAAGTTATACAAAAAATCTAACATTTTTTCTACGTATTACTAACATGAAAAACGTCATATTGCTGTTGACAAGTGACATGATTTATGTTATACTAAAATCACAGTCGAGGACAGGCAGCGGAAAACCGAAAGCCACGAGCCAGCGGAAAACCGAAACGCTTGACTGGAATAAAAGAAAGAAGGAAAAAAGAAATGAAAGTAATCACAACGATTGAAGAACTGATGGAAGAAATTGAGCATGGCAATTACAACTGCTATGGATTAAGAAAAGCAACCGATCACGACATGGAATTGATAAACAAAGGTCGCACTTATCTTGATGTATCATATGATGCGTTTGACAACGAAACATATTTTGACAGCCCGTTGAATGGAACTTGTGCAATCGCCGTTTATGATTTCATGAACAAAAGTGAATTAAGAAAACGCTATGAACAGGTTGATAATGTTTATTTCGGGGACACCATTCTTTTGATTGCAGACGATGACTGCGAATGTGGGAACGATGATAACGAAGTGATTCTTGGCAGCGATGGCTACGGTGCTGATATTGTGGCGGTTGTAAGAATATAACATCTAACGCACGCTTTAACGCTCTGGCGAGTGTTAAAAACGAGCGTTGAGCGAGCATTAAATCTGCTGACCTACCGGCAACACGGGGAGAAAGGAAACGAAAATGTGGATCGAACTGAACAACGGAGAATTGCTAAACCTTGAAAAGGTGCAGCGTATTGCGACCCAATTTAACTATGTTTTTTACTATTTTTCTGAAAAAGAAAGATGTGTAGAAACATTTGAATCACCACTCGATGTAGAAATACGAATGGAAGACCTCAAAAAGTTGCTTAAATAACGATGTGGCAGCATCGTTGGTAACTATCTTCTACTTTGCCTTTATACTAACACGCTTCTGAGCCGTTGAGCGTATCAGCGGCATCCCAACCCGTAAGGGTAATAAATTATGAAAGGATGTTGTTTTATGGCAAATCAGACACAGCAAGCAACGAGAGAATTTGACGTTGTAAGATTCATGCAGATGTACCAAAAAGCACAGCGGTTATCGCCGGAAGCGTATGGATATCTTTGCGGAGTGATTGACTTTTTGTCAATAGCAGACAACGGCAAGCTGGACTTTTTACTGAAGACAAAACAGGAGGAAAGCACAAATGAATGAGAACGAAGTTCAGGTATGGAACTATGAAGGGGCAGAAGTCAGAATCGTGCAAATTGATGGCGAACCATGGTTTGTACTTACTGATGTATGCAGAGAACTGGATTTAGCAAATCCAACAATGGTTGCAAAAAAACTTGACAACGATGAACGCACTAAATTTGATTTAGGTCGTCAAGGAGAAACAACTATTGTCAATGAATCCGGTTTATACACTGTGATTCTCCGGAGCGACAAACCGCAGGCAAAACCATTTCGGAAATGGGTGACATCCATTGTGTTGCCCTCCATCCGGAAACATGGTGCGTACATGACAGATCAGGCACTGGAAAAAGCACTGACAAACCCTGACTTTCTCATTCAGCTTGCAACGCAGCTGAAAACAGAACAAGAACAACGGCGTAGATTGGAAACCACGGTTGCAGCTCAGAGCAAACAGATGGAGCAGGACAAGCCGAAGGTTCTGTTCGCTGACAGCGTGGCAGCATCCAGCAGCAGTATCCTGATCGGCGAACTTGCAAAGCTGATCAAACAAAATGGCGTGGATATGGGACAGCGGCGGTTGTTTGCGTGGATGCGAGAAAACGGCTATCTGATCAAGCGGTGCGGTTCGGAATATAATCTTCCAACGCAGCGGAGCATGGAACGTGGACTGATGGAGATCAAAGAAACCAGCGTGATCCATTCCGGCTATACGACCATCAGCAAGACCCCGAAAGTTACCGGAAAAGGGCAGGTCTATTTCATCAATCTGCTGGTCGGGCAGAGAACGGAATAACTTCTGTGGCTAAAAAGCCACCAACCAGCGAAAGGAGAGAATCGCATGGCACGGAAACCAGATCCGAAACCACGGGAATTACCGATGGACATCGTAGCCGGAAACATTGCCGGACTGATGCAGCGGCGGAGAATCACACCGCTGGAAATCTGTAAGCTGCTGGGATATGCACAGACAAGAACATGGAACACACGCATGAGCGACCCGTCCTCGTTTACGGGGGCGGATCTGAATATGATATGTTCATTTTTCGGCGTGACGTTGGAGCAGCTTGCACATGACAGCATGGAAACGGCGGTGAGATGATGGGAAAACGGTACTATTGGCTGAAACTTCCGGAAGATTTCTTTCGGGATAAGAAAATAAAGCGTCTGCGGCGGATGGCTGGCGGCGATACCTACGTGAATATCTACTTAGAAATGATGCTGCAAAGCTTGCAAACAGATGGAATCCTTTATTTTGAGGGGCTGGAAGAGGACTTTGCCGCAGAAGTTTCCTTGACTATTGACGAACAGGAAGATGATGTTCGTGCAACGATTGGCTATCTGCTTCGGGTTGGAAAGCTGGAAAAGAAGACTGAGTGGGAATATGTTATTCCGGATGCGGTGAAGTCTATCGGTTCTGAAACAGCAGTTGCAGAGCGAGTAAGACGGTGCAGAGCAAAAAAACAAAGCGAAGCGTTACAATGTAACGCACCTGAAACGCAAGTGAAACAAAACGGAAACGGAGAGATAGATATAGATAGAGAGATAGAGAAAGATATCTATCTATCTATCTTAGATGGCGAATCCAAAGAAAATCTTTCAACTTTTCAACAATCAGCACAACCACCAACGCTATTAGAGGTCAAACAGTATGCAGAGCAGAAAGGCATCCATACAGATGTGCAGAAGTTTTACAGCTATTACAGCGAACGTGGATGGAAAACCAAGAACGGTCAGCCGATCACAAACTGGAAAGGCACACTGGCTTATTGGGGCAAGACAGACGGAACTTGTCAGGGCAAGCGAAAGCCGGAAACCTATGTTTCAGAGAATGCAGCAGCCTATGAGAGTCTAATCTATAACCTACAGGAGAATGACAGCAGTGATAAGGCATAAAAAAGAGCCCTGTTGCTGAGAGGGTGCAACAGGGCATCAAAAGGAGAAATAAAATTGGAATTAAACAAACCATGCCGAAAGGGATCGACAAGAATATCATACTCCTTTTCGGGTTCGGTGTCAAGCAAAAAGGAGGAAAAGTTTGTGGATGGAGAAGCCATTTTTGCAGTGGTCTGTGTGCTGGGAATGTTCGGAGCGACTGCATATCATATTGCAATGCAAATCAAAAGCAACTGGCAAGAGCGGCACAGAGAACCGCAGAAGCCAACACCGGCAGAACAGAGCGAACAGGTCTATGGGTTTAACTTCTATGATGTGTCTCACGGAATCGACAGCACGGTAACGATTCGGGAGCATCTCGAGACGCTCCAGCGGCTGCAAACTAAAATTGATTTGAGCCGGGAGAATCTGTGCGGAAATTATCGGGTGGTACAGATCCAGTGGCACGATGATGTGCAGAACAGGTATCTGACCTATGATTTTCCTGTATCGTACGGAGAGAATGCAGCTCTTTTAGAGCAGTTAGTCTGTGCGGAAAAGCAGCGGTTGACCACTTCCCTGTTCAGCGAGATCCAGAAAATGAGCCAATACGGTGAAGTCAAAACCGTGGACAAAACCGAGAGGGGAGCAGGGGAGAGGGGAGAAAAAAAGCGTGAGTGAGATCAAGTTTTGCAAGGATTGCGGATGCGTCCTTGGGACACGGGAAACGCTGGGACGGCAACGGTTTAACAGCCTGAAACGCTGTCCGGAATGCCAGTCCATACGCCGAAAATTGCAGAAGGCAGACTACCAGAGGGAATATCGAGGAGATGCCCGAACCGTCCGCCGAAAGCAAAAAGAAGAAATCGTCAGGCTGTCGAGAATATCGGATCTGCAAGCGGAAATCATATCTCGACTGCGAGAAGAACTAAAAGATATGGAAAGGAAGAACCAAACATGAATGCATATGCACGATTGACGGCATTGGAAAATGCAATCAAATCCAGAATCCTGCTGTACAGTGAACAGCTGTTCGCTGACATTACAGATGATTCCATGTTCCTGAACGAACTCTATTACCTGCTGGGGAAAAGAGAGGAACTTTTTCAGGAATTGGGATGCTCTTATAACCAGACGAAGACCTGCAAATAAAAGTCAAGCCACAATTCAGTGAATTTACAAACAATTCACAA
>OGOG01002418.1_pt1 | contig 15790 bp, 17 predicted proteins | sample 1552581 | NCBI WGS metagenome assembly OGOG01 (sample SAMEA2580152, study PRJEB22360) | human gut metagenome | biome: human gut; feature: human-associated habitat; material: faeces | place: Denmark | collected 2008/2010 | reverse complement strand
CAGCCGGGCAGCCTCCGCACTGCAAAGGCTGTCCACACAGATCAGGGCTGCGGGCCGCACTGCGTCGACCATGGCCGCCGCCAGCTGCCGCAGGGTCAGCCCGGTGTCCCCGGACACGCCGGGGGCCAGTGCCGCCACCGGCCGGATGCCCTGCACCGGCACGGTGCGCGGCCCCATGGTCACGAACACCTTCTGCACCGTGCGGGGGCCCAGAGCATCCGCCGTGACCCGGCGGTTGCCCACCCCCAGCACCAGCACCGGGCCTTCGGGCGGCAGCAGGGGCCGCAGCTCTGCGGCGGCGGCTTCGATCACGGCGCTGTCCCGCTCGTCCAGCAGGCTCACGCTGGGGACCTCCAGCGTCACATACCGGCCCCGCGGCCGCGCCAGCCCCTCCCGCGCGATCTCTACCCGGGTGATCGTCACGCCGCCCTGACGGGCCGTTGCCACGCGCACCCCGGCGGGCAGGGCGGTTTTGCCCGGCTGGCCGAACAGTTCATCGGCAAGGTCAGTTTCCCGCATTTTGCATCCCCCATCCGTCTGAATTTCCGTATTTGGGCGCTTTTCCCGCCCAAACGGTACCAGAAGTATGGGAAAATGAAAAAATTCTAAACAAAAATTCAAAAAAGGCTTGCGCTGGTACGGCAAATATGGTATCATAAGGTGCGCTGTTATAGGTAGCCAAGGAGGTGGAACGAATGCCTAACATCAAATCTCAGAAGGACCGCGTCGTGCAGGCTGCTGCAGAGCAGGCTCACAACAAGGCCATTAAGACCAACCTGAAAACAGTCGTCAAGAAGGCAGACGCTGCCATCGATGCGAATGCCGCTGACAAGGACGCAACCGTCCTGGCTGCTGTTTCCGCGATCGACAAGGCTCGCGCTAAGGGTGTCATCAAGAAGAACACCGCTTCTCGCAAGATCAGCCGTATGGCCAAGCGTGCAAACAAGAACGCCTGATTTACGACAGATCAAGTGATCGACTGACGAACAAAACCTCTGTATCGGGAATCCGATACGGGGGTTTTTGTTTTTCCAGCAGCTGTTCCGGGGGCAGGGGCGCGGGCTGCTCTGCCAGCGCCCAGAACGCCCAGCCTGCAGGCACAGCAGCCGCCAGTACCAGCCCGGGCCAGAGCACGGCGGGATATGTAAGGGCCTCGCTGCCGGGCAGGAACACCGCCGCCGCGCAGAGCACAAGGGCGGTCCAGCCCTCCCATAAGATCGTTGCAAGAGTCTCGCGCATGACTATCATCTCCTTTTCTGGAAAAGTATACCATGCAGAGGGCGCGAATCGGCGCAGAAAAGGACGATACACGAAAAAAGTGTATCGTCCCAGGAAGAGTTCTGCTTCAATTCTGGTCGTGGCTGCGGCCCACCAGCGAACAGACTACGCCGCAGACAAGGCTGGTGGTGATGCCTGCAGCCGCGGCGGTCAGCCCGCCGGTCAGGATGCCGATGGCTCCCTCTTCGGCAAGGGCGGTGCGCACGCCTTTGGCAAGCAGATGCCCGAAGCCCAGCAGGGGAACGGTGGCACCGCAGCCTGCAAACTCGGCCAGCGGCGCGTACCACCCAAGGGCCGAAAGCACCACGCCCGCCACCACATAGCCTGTCAGGATGCGGGCGGGGGTCAGGGCGGTCAGGTCGAGAAAGAGCTGGCCTACCACGCAGATGGCCCCGCCTGTAACGAATGCCCAGAAATAGTTCATGTGTTCCCTCCGTTCTGTTCCTCCGGAGCCGCCAGCTCCACCAGGTGCGAGATGGCGGGGATGCTCTCCTTCTGCAAAAAGGTGGTCTGGCTCATCAGCGCGCCTGTTGCCAGAAAGAGAACCCGGCGCTGCCCCCGCCGCTCCAGCCGGGGCAGGAGATGCCCGCAGAGCACTGCTGCACAGCACCCCGGCCCAGAAGCGCCGCTGTGCACCGACTGGCCCTCGGCATCATAGAGGAGGGAACCGCAGTCTATATGGTTCTTGAGGAGCAGGCCCTCGGCGGCCAGCAGCTCCCGGAACAGCTGACTGCCCACATGGCCCAGGTCGCCGGTGCAGATGGCATCGAACTCCTGCGGCTGGGTGTTGGTATCAGTGAGGTAGCGCAGGAGCGTTGCCGCCGCAGCAGGAGCCATGGCGGCCCCCATGTTGTTGATGTCCCGGATGCCCAGATCCTGCACCCGGCCAAAGGTCACGGCCCGGATGCCCACCCCCTGCCCGGCGGGGCGGAGCAGGCAGGCCCCTGCCGCCGTGGCAGTCCATTGGGCGGTGGGGGTGCGTACGGCTCCGTAGGAAAGCGGGGTGCGGAACTGCCGCTCGGCGGTGCAGAAGTGGCTGGAGGTCATGGCCAGCAGGCCGTCTGCCATTCCGGCGCTGCACAGGCAGGCCCCAACACCCAGCGCCTCGGCCATGGTGCTGCAGGCCCCGAACAGCCCCGCAAAGGGCAGGCCCAGCGCCCGGGCCGCATAGCCCGAAGCCGTGCACTGGGCCTGCAGGTCTCCGGCCAGCAGGAGGCTCACATCCTTTTCGGTGGCGTGGGCTTTTTTCAGGCAGAGCCGTGCCGTCTGTAATTGCAGCTGCGTTTCAGCGGCCTCCCAGCTGGCCTGCCCGAGGCGGTTGTCACTGTGCAGCTCATCGAACTCTGCCGCCAGCGGGCTTTCGCCCTCCTTTTTGCCGCCGATGCAGGCGTGTGCGGCGATGACAGGCGGTTTTGGAAAGATCAGGGTGTCACCCCGGCGGGTCGCCATGAAAAAATCCCCCTTTCAGGGCTGTTTTTCTTTGGGATTTGTGCTATAATAGCGCTCGTGCGATATTCTGCTCCATCCGCTTTGCCGGAAAACTGCAATTTTTGCATCCCGGCAGGCGTATTGTAGACAGAGCGGTCAGCCGCCCAGCAGCCAGAGCACCCCACCGTAGACCACAGCGGCCAGCGTGCCGTACACGATGACCGGCCCTGCAATGGTGAACATCTTGGCTCCGGTGCCGCAGACCCTGCCCTCGGGCTTGAACTCGATGGCGGCGCTGACCACGGCGTTGGCAAAGCCCGTGATGGGCACCAGCGAGCCTGCCCCGGCTTTGGCGGCAAGCTTCTGGTAGAGCCCCAGCGTGGTCAGCAGGGCCGACAGCACGATGAGGGTGCAGCTGGTCAGGGTACCGGCAAGCTGGGCTTCCAGCCCCATGCCAAGATACCACCCGCGCAGCACCTCGCCCAGCAGGCAGATGCCGCCGCCCACGCAGAAGGCCCACAGGCAGTCGGAGCCCAGAGGGGAGCGGGGGCCGACCTGTTTCACCCGCCGCGCGTATTCTTCCGCTGTCATCTTCATGGCTGTCACCTCGGGTTTAGGATGCCCCCGGAGAAACATAATATACAGAAAACGAACCGAGAAAGAAGGTCTCTTATGAATCAGCAGCAACCCATCCACCGCCGCCGCCTGACCCGGGCAGAGATCCGGCGGCGGCGACGCAACCGCGCCATCCGCCGCATCGCCGGGCTGACCCTTGTGGTCTGCGTGGCCGTGGGCGGTGTGTCCTTCCTGCTTTCCCGCCGCAAGGCTCCGGTGCCCACGGCAGATGCCGCCGGGAGCGCCGCCAATAGTGTGGCCAGCAGCCTGCCGTCGGCTGCGCCGAGCAGCAAGGCGGAGAGCAGTGCCGTGAGCGGAGCCGCCGCCGAGAGCGTGGAGAGCCGGGACAACCTGCTGGGCCTGACTGCCGCCGAGGCAAAGGCCATGCTGGCCGACCCGCTGATGATCCTTGTGAACCACACCAATAAGATGCCGGAAAACTACACCTTTGATACCGCTGAGTGCGGCTCCAAGACCGCAGTGAACAAGACCCTGCAGACCGTGGCCTGCAATGCCTTTCTGGAGCTGCAGAAGGCTGCTGCTGCGGAGAACGTGACCGTCTGGATGCAGAGCGGCTACCGCAGCGTGTCCTACCAGACCAATCTCTACGAGAAAAAGACCAACTATTATAAGCAGCAGGGCTATGACGATGCCAAGGCGAAGGAAATGGCCGCTGCCATCGTCAACCCGCCAGGCTACTCTGAGCACAACTGCGGCCTGGCCGCAGACCTGAACAGCCCCGAGCACACCGGCCTGGACGAGGGCTTTGAGAACACGGCTGCCTTCCGCTGGCTCTGCCAGCACGCCGGGGAGTACGGGTTCATCCTGCGCTACCCCAAGGGAGCCGAGGAGAAGACCGAGATCACCTACGAGCCCTGGCACTGGCGCTATGTGGGCGTGGAAAATGCCGCAAAGATCAACGCCAGCGGCCTGTGCTTTGAGGACTATATCGCCGCCCTGCAGCAGATCGCGGGCTGAGCGGCAAAGCGCTGGTGAAGAAACCGTAAAATCTTCTGCCTGCCGTTTGCAATTCGGGCTTTGATATGGTAAGATAACAATGGTTCGTTGTCGGAAACTCTTCCGTGTGGGCGAACCGGTGTAAAATAGATAAAAGAGGGAATAATCCATGAAACTTCGTGCTAAAATCATTCTGACCACTGCTTCTCTGGCCCTGAGCTGTGCTCTGCTGGCCGGCTGCGGTTCTTCTTCCGGTTCTACCGCTTCTTCTGCCGCGTCCTCTGAGCCTGCCTCCACTGTGCTGAGCCAGGCCTCCAGCATCCCGCTGGGCGAGGACAACAGCACCGATGCCCTGAACGCACCGTTCGAGACCCTGCTGGATGCCAACCCCATCTCCAACCAGTTTGAGATCGCTGCCATGAACATTGAGTACGATTTCAACCTGCCCGCTGAGGATGTGGTGAGCTACAAGGGCGTGAAGAGCAACGACAACGGCGATGCCGGTATGGTGCTGGTCGTGGAAGCTGCTGACGGCAAGGCTGAGGAGGTTGCAAACCAGCTGACTGCTTATCAGCAGGATCAGGTGGCGTTCTACGGCAACTATGCTGAGTTCGCACAGGCCCAGGAAAATGTGGAGAACGCCGTGATCGCCTTCAAGGACAACACCGTGGTCATGGTCATCGCTTCCAACGAGTGCACTGCCGATCTGGACAGCGCGGTGGACAGCGCACTGGGAGAGTAAAATAAAACTGAATGGGGCTGCTGCAGGCCCTCTCCGTCAATGCTCCGCACTGCCGCCTCTCCCAAAGGGAGAGCTGACGAGCGCAGCGAGTGTGAGAGGGCATTTGCAGCAGCTCTTTTTTTAAAAGGAGGTCGAAGCCTTGGTTTTCAGCACCATCATCTTTCTGTTCCGGTTTCTTCCCATCACGCTGGCGCTGTATTACCTTGCGCCCGCAAAGCTCAAGAATACGGTGCTCTTTGTGTGCAGCCTGGTGTTCTACTGCTGGGGTGAGGTCCGGTTCTTCCCGGTCATGCTGGCCCTGATCCTCATCAACTATCTCTGCGGCCTGGGGTTGGAAGCGTTTGACGCAAAGCCCGGCGTGCGCAAGGTGCTGCTGCTGGTCGCCCTTGCAGCCAGCCTGGGGATGCTGTTCTACTTCAAGTACGCAAACTTTGTCCTGCGCAGCATCAACAGCCTGCTGGGCACCGGATTTGCGGCCATTCAGGGCATCAGCGTCCTGCCGCTGGGCATCAGCTTTTATACCTTCCAGACCCTTTCCTACACCATTGATGTCTACCGCCGGGAGGTAAAGACTGAGCACAACATCATCGACTTCGGCGCTTATGTTGTCATGTTCCCCCAGCTCATTGCGGGCCCCATCGTCAAGTATCGGGATGTCTCGGCCCAGCTGCACGTTTACAAGCATCGTTACAGCTTGCAGCAGATCGAGGAAGGCATGACCCTGTTCACCTTCGGTCTGGCAAAAAAGGTCCTGCTGGCGGATGCCGTTGGCGCGCTCTGGACAGACATTATCGGCATTGCCGACAGCCCTTCCACCACCTTTGTGGGCCTTGCCAATGCGTCCACGCCGCTGGTCTGGCTGGGTGTCATCGCCTATTCGCTCCAGCTCTACTTTGATTTTTCCGGTTACTCCCTGATGGCCATCGGCATGGGCAAGATGCTGGGCTTTGATTTCCCCCAGAACTTCAACTTCCCCTATATCTCCCGTTCTATCACCGAGTTCTGGCGGCGCTGGCACATGACCCTTTCCGGCTGGTTCCGCGAGTATGTCTATATCCCGCTGGGCGGCAACCGCAAGGGCCTGAAGCGGCAGATCTTCAACCTGTTCGTGGTGGAGCTGCTCACCGGCATCTGGCACGGTGCAGACTGGAACTTTATCTGCTGGGGCCTGTACTACTTTGTCCTGCTGGCCCTTGAAAAGCTGTTCCTGCTCAAGTATCTGGAAAAAGGCAGGATCTGGCCCCACATCTACACCATGTTCCTTGTGGTGGTGGGCTGGGCCATGTTTGTGGGCAATGAGGCCGGGGTGGGCTTCGGGCTGCTGTTCCGCAAGCTCTTCCTCCCCTCGGGCGGCGCGTCTCCGGTCTACTTCCTGCGCAACTACGGCGTGCTGCTGGCGGTCAGCATCCTGTGCTGCACCCCGCTCATTGAGAAGATCTGGAACGCCCTGCGCAAACACACGGTGACCCGTGTGGCGGCGGTGCTGGTGCTGCTGGTGCTCTCCACGGCGTATGTGGTGGGCAGCACCAACAGCCCGTTCCTGTATTTCAACTTCTGAGGAGGGGACCTGAATGGACAAGCATACAAAGAAAACTCCCTCTCTGTTCCAGTATCCGGTGCTGGTGGCCTTCGGGCTGTTCTTTATCGGGCTGTTCGTGCTGGATATGGCCACGCCCGACCGCGCGTACAGTGAACTGGAAAACACCACCCTGACCCAGCGGCCCAGGCTGACCGCTGTTTCCGCCGACGGGCTGAACAACTACTTCACCAGCTACACCCGATACGTCAAGGATCAGGTGTTTGGTCGCGACCAGTGGATCAGCCTGCAGAGCGCGGCGGAGACCACCCTCTTCCAAAAGACCCAGAGCGGCGGCATCCTGCTGGGCCGGGAGCACATGATGTTCGCCCGGCATTACAGCATCCTGAAAAATGAGGAAAAGGGGATGGCCAAGAACCTTGCCGCCGTCCAGAGCCTCGCCCAGCGCTACCCGGGCAGGGTGAACCTCATGCTGGTGCCGTCGGCCTCGGTGGTCTACCCTGAGAATGTCCCGGCGGGGGCACCCCAGATCGATGAGAAGGGCATTCTGGAAGACGTTGCCGCACAGGGGGAGGCCTACGGGCGGTTCATTGATGTCCTGCCCGCCCTGACGGAGCACAAAGAGGAATACCTCTACTACCGCACCGACCACCACTGGACGACGCTGGGGGCCTATTACGCCTACCAGCAGTTCTGTGAGACGCTGGGCCTGACCCCCTTTGACCGGGATGCCCATACGGCCGAGACCTGTGAGGATTTCTACGGCACCCACTACTCCAAGGCCCGCACCTGGAATGCTGAGCCCGACACCATTACCTGGTACGACCTGCAGAACAGCCTGACGGTCTGGAACGTCACCGGCCCGGGCCAGCCCACCGAGGGCACCACCACCGGCCTGTACGATCTGGACAAGCTGGAGGTGTATGATAAGTACGCCATGTTCCTGCACGGCAACAACGGCCTGAGCCGGGTGGAGGGTGACGGCGAGGGAAAGATCCTGGTCATCAAGGACAGCTATGCCAACAGCTTTGTGCCCTACCTGACAGCCAACTATGCGGCCATCGACGTGGTGGATTTCCGCAACTATAACTATGGGCTGGACCAGCTCATTGCGGCCAACGACTACGACCAGATCCTTGTGCTGTACAGCTATGCCAGCTTTACCACCGACCCGTATCTCTACCGTGCGGGCGTGGCAGGCTGAGTGGAAAATTATTGCAGTGCTTTTCACCAAACTTTCGTTTGTTTTTTCATGCGACTTTCCGATTTTTGATGGTTTTTCACAAAATCCATTGCATGAAACTGTGTGATGTAGTAATATAAGGCTGGAAACCAGATGGTAAATTGGGAAAGAACACCATCGGTTCAAGCTGCTCAAAAAAGGAGTATGAGACCTATGAACAAGAACATGAATCTGCCTGCTGAATACGCAGTGCTTTCCGAAGAAGAGATGACCTATACCCAGGGCGGTTCCGATATTGGCGGATTTGCAACCACTGCCGCTACGGTCGTGGGTGCTGTGGTGCTGGGTGCCAGCTATATCTGGGGCATTTCCGCTTCCAAGGACTGGCTGAACAAGAAGAGCAACCGTGAGGGCAACCTCTTCACCGTTCTGGGCCGTGCCGCAGATGCTGTCGGCGAGGATATGTCCAAGTCCGCAGCCAACTTTGTCCGGGATGCCGTTTCCAGCACCATGGTGGTGGCTCTGGCTCCCCTGAGCGCTGTTCTGCTGATCCTGTAAGCCGGGAAAGTGGGATACCGGGTCTGTTTTCTGTAACTTGCGGTGTACGCTGCACCGTGCAATAAATGCTTTTTGTAAAGGAGTATTATTATGGAAAAGAAGCTCATGCTGCCCGCGAACTACAACGTGATGAACGAAGAAGAAATGACCTATACCAGCGGCGGCGACGGTTTTACCGCTCCGTTTGCTGTGGGTTGGACGATTGGCGCAGTCATTTCTGTTGCAAACCTGATCTGGGGTCTGGATCAGACCCGTACCTGGATCAAGAACAACAAGAAGAACGGCGAGAATATCACCGATCTGGCAGCAAAGGGCATCAATGCCGCTGCCGATTACATGGGTAAGTCCATCGGCAATGCGATCGTTGGCGTTTACACCGCTCTGAACCTGACCGGCTGGTGGCCCGTTACCGCGATCGCCTGGGTCACGGCCTGATCGTTCTGACCAGACAGCCCGGAGAACTCCAAAGAACAACACAGGGCGGCGGCTCTCCCCAAGCGGGCGGGCCGCCGCCTTTTTTGTTCACAGATTGTTTCTGGAAAAATCCTGTCGTTTGGGGTATACTAGAGCCATAAGTAAGAATCACTCCTTCTTTTGAGGGAACTGACCGCCCCCGCAGAGGGTGCGGATAAAAAATGGAGGAAACCGATATGGCTGTTGTTACCATTACCAAAGAAAATTTTGAAGCCGAGGTACTGCACAGCACAAAGCCTGTTCTGCTGGACTTCTGGGCCACCTGGTGCGGCCCCTGCCGGATGCTGAGCCCCATCGTGGACGAGGTGGCCGAGGAGCGCACCGATGTCAAGGTGGGCAAGGTCAATGTGGATGAACAGCCCGAGCTGGCCTCTCAGTTCGGCGTGATGAGCATCCCCACTCTGCTGGTGTTCCGCGACGGCAAGCTTGTGAATCAGGCCGTGGGTGCCCGCCCCAAGGCCGGTGTGCTGGCGCTGCTGGGCTAAAAGAAAAAAATCGAGCTTGTATGGCCGCTGCCTGTTTTCGAATGGGCGGCGGCCTTTTTGCATCCCCGGTTTTTGCTCTCCATCATCTGTTTTGGCGCTGGGGTGAAATGATTTCGCCTTTCTGTACAAACACACAGAAAAACGGTAAGATAGGGCTGAAAAAGCCGTCACTTTCATACTTTACAACTTTATCTCGATAAAGTAAAATAAACAAAAGAAGTGGGAAATACGCAGAGAGGGAACGAGGAGATCGAGATGGAATTCAGTCTGGACAGTTTGCAGCCCAAGGAGCGGGCCTCCTTTGCGCTGCGGGCGCTGTATGAGGCGGCGGGCTGCCGCAAATATCACATGGGCCGCTTTGAGGAGTACGGGCTTTATCAGGAGAACCGGAGCTTTTTGTCCTCGGAGCAGGTCATCACCTTCACCGACCTGGATGGCCGTCTGCTGGCGCTCAAGCCGGACGTGACCCTGTCTATCGCCAAGACGGCCCAGCCCGCCCCCGGCGAGACCCTGCGGTATTACTACCATGAGAACGTCTACCGCCCCTCGGCAGAGAGCCACACCTTCCAGGAGATCTCCCAGATGGGCCTTGAGATGCTGGGCGCGGTGGGGGAAGCACAGGTGCAGCAGGCTGTCCGGCTGGCAGCGCAGAGCCTGGCCCAGCTGGGGGCCGCGTGGGTGCTGGAAGTCAGCCACATGGGCTATCTGTTCGGCCTGTTCGACGCACTGGGCGTGCCGGAGAATGCCCGCCCCGGCCTGCTGGAAAAGCTGCGGGAAAAGAATGCGCACGAGCTGCGCCGCGCCGCGCAGGCCGCCGGGCTGGATGCCGCTGGGGCCGATGCCCTGACCGGCCTGCTGGAGCTTTCCGGCAGCTGCGAGGAGACGCTGGCAAAGGCAGAGAGTACCTGCCGCAACGACCGGATGCGCGCTGCCGCCGCTGAGCTGCGGGCACTGGCCAAAACGCTGGAGGCCTCCGGCGGGGCGGTCCGCCTTGACCTGAGCCTTGCCGGTGAGATGGAATACTACAACGGGCTGGTTTTTCAGGGCTACCTGCAGGGCCTGCCGCGGCCCCTGCTCAAGGGCGGCCGCTACGACCTGTTGATGCAGAAGTTCACCCCCGGGGCCGGGGCCATCGGCTTTGCGGTCTATCTGGACGAGCTTGACCGCCTGAGCGCTCCCACCCCGCCGGTGCAGAGAAACAGCACGGGCCGGGTCATGCTGAATGTGGCCCTGCCCAAGGGCCGTCTGGGTGACGAGATGTATGACCTGCTGGCCCGCATCGGCTACGGCTGCACCGAGGACTACAACGCCACCCGAAAGCTGGTGGTGGAGAACCCTGCGGCGGGCATCCGCTACTTCCTTGTCAAGCCCAGCGACGTGGCCATCTACGTTGAGCACGGCGCGGCAGATGTGGGCATCGTGGGCAAGGATATCCTCACCGAAGCCTCTGCCGATGTCTACGAGCTGCTGGATACCGGCCTTGGCAGGTGCCGGATGTGCGTGGCTGCCCCGGCGGATTACAAGGATGACCCCAGCCGCCCGGTGCGGGTGGCGACCAAATTCGTCAACATTGCAAAGAGCTACTATGCGTCCATCGGGCGGGATATCGATATCATCAAGCTGAACGGCTCCATTGAGCTGGCCCCCATTCTGGGCCTTTCCGATGTCATTGTGGATATCGTGGAGACCGGCACCACCCTGCGGGAGAACGGTCTGCGGGTGGTCACCGAGTTCATGCCCATCTCGGCCCGGTTCATTGCCAATAAGGCCAGCTACCAGTTCAAGCACAACGAGATGGATGCCATGCTGGAAGCGCTGCGCAAGACCTTGCAGGAGGAAACAAAATGATCAAGCTGTATAATTTTGATGAGCTCAGGCCCGAGGAGATCCTGAACCGGGACATCCGCGCGGAGAAAAACGTGGAGGATGTGGTGGACGGCATCATTGCCGAGGTCCGTGCCCGGGGCGACGAGGCGCTGAAGGAGTACGCGCTGAAATTTGACGGGGCAAAGACCGACGACCTGCAGGTGACGCAGGCGGAAATCGATGAGGCCTTTGCCAATATGGACCCCTATTTCCTTGAGACCCTGCGGGAGGCTGCCGCCAACATTGAGAGCTTCCACCGCCAGCAGGTGCACAAGAACTTTGTGATCAACGAGAAGCCCGGCATCGTGCTGGGCCAGAAATATACCCCCATTGAAAAGGCGGGCGTGTATGTGCCCGGCGGCACGGCGGCCTATCCCTCCACCGTGCTGATGGATGTCATCCCGGCCAAGGTCGCGGGCGTGTCGGAGATCGTGATGACCACCCCCGCCGGAAAGGACGGCAGGGTGAATCCGGTCATTCTTGCCGCCGCCGCCACCGCCGGTGTGACCAAGATCTTCAAGACCGGCGGTGCACAGGCTGTGGCCGCGCTGGCCTACGGCACCCAGACCATCCCGGCGGTGGACAAGATCGTCGGCCCCGGCAACATCTACGTTGCCACCGCCAAGCGGAAGGTGTTCGGCAAGGTGGGCATTGATATGATCGCCGGCCCCAGCGAGATCCTGGTGCTGGCCGACGGCGGCTGCAACCCCGCCTGGGTGGCGGCAGACCTGCTGAGCCAGGCCGAGCACGACAAGCTGGCCAGCCCTGTTCTTGTCACCGACAGTCCGGCGCTGGCCAGGGCCGTGCAGGCAGAGCTGGAGGTGCAGATCCCCCAGCTGCCCCGTGCCGCCATTGCCCGCGCCAGCGTGGACGACAACGGGAAGATCATCGTCTGCACCGACCTGCACAAGGCCATTGAGGCCTGCAACATCATTGCGCCGGAGCATCTGGAGGTCTGCGTGGAGGACCCTTTCGGGGTGCTGAACGAGATCAAAAACGCGGGCAGCATCTTCCTGGGCCGCAATGTGCCCGAGGCCCTGGGTGATTACTTTGCAGGCCCCAACCACACCCTGCCCACCAGCGGCACGGCCCGCTTCTCCAGCCCGCTGGGTGTGGACGACTTTGTGAAGAAGTCCAGTTTCCTCTATTACACCCGCGAGGCGCTGGGCGAGGTGGCACCCCGCATTGCCGATTTTGCCGAGCGCGAGGGCCTGCACGCCCATGCGAAGAGTGTGACGATAAGATATGAAGAGGACTAAAGGCGGCTCGCCCTCTCCGTCATTGCTTTGCAATGCCACCTCTCCCAAAGGGAGAGGCTTTGGCAATTTCCCGGAAGGTTACGGAAAACCGCCAGAGGCTCCTCCTTTGGGGGAGCTGGCGCGAAGCGCCTGAGAGGGTGAGGACGCTGACAGTGAGGAAATTGCTATGAGTAAATATCTCTCTCCGAAACTTGAAACAGTCACCCCCTACACCCCAGGGGAGCAGCCGCAGGACCAGCAATACATCAAGCTGAACACCAACGAAAGCCCCTATCTGCCCAGCCCGGCGGTGGTGGCGGCGGTGAGCGAGCATGAGGTGGAAAAGCTCCGTCTCTACTCCGACCCCGCCTGCACCGACCTGCTGAAAACGGCGGCGGCGCACTTTGGCCTGCAGCCGGATCAGATCATGCCCGGCAACGGCAGTGACGAGAACCTTTTCTTCGCCCTGCGGGCCTTCTGCGATGAGACCCACCCGCTGGCCTATGCCGACATCACCTATGGCTGTTACAGCGTCTGGTGCGGGCTGATGCACATCCCCAGCCATATCATCCCGCTGAAGGAGGATTTCACCCTTGACCACGCCGATTACTACGGCCTGAATGAGACCATCGTCATCGCAAACCCCAACGCCCCCACCGGCTTAGCCCTGCCCCGCAGTGCCATCGAGGGCATCCTGAAAGCGAACCCTGACAATGTGGTCATTGTGGATGAGGCCTATGTGGACTTTGGCGGCGAGAGCTGTGTGCCGCTCATTGACCGGTACGACAACCTGCTGGTGGTGCAGACCTTCTCGAAATCCCGCCAGCTGGCAGGAGCGCGGCTGGGCCTTGCCATGGGCAGCGCCAGCCTCATTGCGGATCTGAACCGGGTCAAGTTCAGCTTGAACCCCTATAACATCAACCGCCTGACCTTGAAGGCAGGGCAGGCCGCGCTGGAAGATGCCGTTTATTTTGAAAAGACCCGTGCCGCCATCGTGGACACCCGCACATGGACAAAACAGCAGCTGGAAGCCCGGGGCTTTGCGGTGCTGGACAGCCGCTCCAACTTCCTGTTTGCCTCTACACAAAAGAAAAATGGCGGCGAATTGTACCGGAAGTTGAAGGAAAAGGGCGTTCTGGTGCGCCACTTTGATGCCCCACGCATTGAAAACTGGCTGCGCATCACGATCGGCACGCCGGAGCAGATGCAGATCTTCCTGAACACCCTTGACAAAATAATGGAGGAATGACCCATGCGGGAAGTGACACTGGAACGCAACACCAACGAGACCCAGATCGAGCTGACCCTGAATCTGGACGGTGCGGGCCGCTATGAGGTGGACACCGGCTGTGGGTTCCTGAACCACATGCTGGAGCTGTTTGCCCGCCATGGCCGGTTTGACCTGGTGCTCACCTGCCATGGGGATGTGGAGGTGGATTACCACCACACGGCTGAGGATATCGGCATTGCACTGGGGCAGGCCTTTGCCCGGGCGCTGGGCGAGATGCGGGGCATCCAGCGGTATGGCAGCTTCTACCTGCCCATGGATGAGGCGCTGGTGCTCTGCGCGGTAGACCTTTCGGGCCGGTGCACCCTGAACTGGGATGTCCACTGCAAGACCGAAAAGGTGGGCGATTTCGATGTGGAATGCGCCTCGGAGTTCTGGCTGGGCTTTGCCCGCAATGTGCCCGCTACGCTCCACTTTGTACAATTTGCAGGGGAAAATACCCACCACATTCTTGAAGCCTGCTTCAAGGGGGCAGGCCACGCACTGGCTGCGGCAGTCGCCATTGATGCCGCCCACCGGGACGAGATCCCCTCCACGAAAGGACTGCTGGTATGATCGCGATCATCGATTACGGTGTGGGCAACCTGTTCAGCCTGCGCTCCAGCCTGACGCATCTGGGGCTGGAGGCCGTTGTGACCGCCGATGTACAGACCATCCGCAAGGCCGACCGGCTCATCCTGCCGGGGGTGGGGGCCTTTGGCGATGCCATGGACAAGCTCTCGGCCACCGGTCTGGTGCCGGTCATCCGGGAGCAGGCGGCGCAAAAGCCCCTGCTGGGCATCTGCCTGGGAATGCAGCTGCTCTTTGAAAAAAGCTATGAGTACGGTGAGCATGGGGGCCTGGGCTTTGTCAAAGGCGAGGTCTGCCCGCTGGAGCCTGACCTGAAAGACAAATCCCTCAAGGTGCCGCAGATCGGCTGGAACGCCCTGCACATCGTACGGGATGACCCGCTTTTCCGATACATCCGTGAGGGCGAGTATGTCTATTACGTCCACAGCTACTACGGCAAAAATTGTACCGAGAGTACACTTGCTGTCAGCGATTACTCCATCCCCGTGACCGGCGTGGTCAGGGCGGGCAGGGTGTATGGCACCCAGTTCCACCCCGAAAAGAGCGGGGAGACGGGGCTGCGCATTTTGAGAGCGTTTGCAGAATTGTAAACTGGCTCGCCCTCTCAGTCAAAGCCTGACGGTTTTGCGAAGCAAAGACGGAGAGGGTAAGGCCGCTAAAGGAGAAACTATGAATCTATTCCCAGCCATTGACCTGCGAGGCGGCAAAGTTGTCCGCCTGACGCAGGGAGATTACGACCGTATGACCGTTTACGGGGAGGACCCCTGCGCACAGGCCCGGCAGTTTGTGGAGGCCGGGGCCAGGTATCTCCACGTTGTGGATCTGGACGGCGCAAAGGACGGCACCCTTTCCAACTACAGATCCATTGCCGCGCTGGCAAAGCAGGGTGGCTTGTACATCGAGGTGGGCGGCGGCATCCGCACGGAGGAGCGCATTGAAAAATACCTTTCTCTGGGCGTGGATCGCTGTATCCTGGGCAGCGTGGCCGTGACGGATTTTGATTTCACGGCCCGGGTGCTGAAACGCTACGGCGAACGGATCGCCGTGGGGGTGGATGCCAAAGATGGATTTGTTGCCATCCACGGGTGGAAGGAGGTCAGCGCCGAAAAGGGCGTGGACTTCTGCAGGCGGCTGGCAGATGCGGGGTGCACGGCCATCATCTACACCGACATCGCCTGTGATGGTGCCATGCAGGGCACGAATCTGGCGCTGTACCGCCAGCTGGCGGCAGAGGTGCCGGGCGTGGCCTTCACGGCCAGCGGCGGCATCTCGTCGGAAGCCGAGCTGTTGGAACTGAAAAAGATGGGCACCGCTGCCGCGATCCTGGGCAAAAGCCTGTACACCGGGGCGCTGGATCTGAAACGCTGTGTAGAACTTGTGCAGAATTAAACGGAAGGGAACGAAAATGATCACAAAACGCATCATTCCCTGTCTGGATGTCCGGAATGGCCGGGTGGTCAAGGGCACGAACTTTGAGGGCATCCGGGATGTGGCCGACCCGGTGGAGATGGCCCGGATGTACAACGCTGCCGGTGCCGACGAGCTGGTGTTCTACGATATCACCGCCAGCT
>OGOG01002410.1_pt1 | contig 15826 bp, 6 predicted proteins | sample 1552581 | NCBI WGS metagenome assembly OGOG01 (sample SAMEA2580152, study PRJEB22360) | human gut metagenome | biome: human gut; feature: human-associated habitat; material: faeces | place: Denmark | collected 2008/2010 | reverse complement strand
GAAGAGTCGGGCAGATCAGGCGGCGCAGGAGAAGAGCGATTTCCTCTCGAACCTGTGGGAGATGGCGAAGAGTGTGGGCAGAGCCGGTCTGACGGCCTACGACACCTACAAGGGCTACACCCAGCAGCAGTGGGAGAACGAGTTTGCCCGGGAACAGTGGGAGTACAACAAAGAGCGCACCGGCCAGAGCGATGCACTGAATGCCTACGAGCAGGCGTTCAACCTGTACCAGCAGGGAGCGGGCGATGCCGCGAACGCCGTGCTGGGCCGGTATGGTCTGGATACCGGAATCTTCGACAATTACAGCGGCGCACCCATCACCCGCGCAGACAAGGCGGGTGCGCTCACGACCGCAGCCGGGCTGGCAGGCGGCGGCAGCGACGAGGCTGCACGGGCGGTGCTGGAACTGTACGGCCTGGATCCGAACTCTGTGGGGAATTACAGGACGATCGCAGGACGGCAGCTTGCAACGGCGCTGGCAACAAAGAGCGCAGGCAGCTCGGGCAGCTCTTCGGGCAGAAGGAGCAGCAGAACGAAAAGCAGCGGGAGCAGCTGGACGAACAGTCAGCTGCAAAGTATGGCAAAGACATTTTCTTCTATGAAGGGAAATGAGCCGCTGTACGATTTTTACAAGAAGACCTTAACGGATAATGGGTGGCTCAATGCAGATACTGCGAACGACCAGAGTGCAAGCCAGAGCGGCGGCGTAGATATGGCGGCAATGCTGGCAAAGAACTATGCGAAAAAAGGTTATAGCGAGTGGGCTATCATAAACAATATGAGCCAGAACGGGTACAGTGATAATGAAATCGCAAGAGCGCTTGAGAAAGCGGGGGTGAAGGGCTGATGGCGTGGACAGCAGAAAAAGTTAAGGCGATGAGAGAAAGCAACCCGTCGAAGGCGGCAGAAAGCTCTGGGTGGACGGCGGAAAAGGTGAGAGCTATCCGCACCAAGACGCCGAATCCGTCCACTGCATCGAGCACAGTGCCGCCCAAAAGCAACATCTATGCAGATGCCTTGCAGCAGTACACCGAGCGGCACGCCAGCGACATGGGGGAGGTGGATGCGAGGAACGAGCCCTCTCAGGCGCGCAGCGGGCGGAAAGAAAACCTCTCACCGTTCCCGTCGGCTGACGCCGCGCGAGAACGGAGCTCCCCTATCAGGGGAGCCCGTCTTAAAGGAAGCCCCACTGAAAAGGCGCTGGACATGGGGCGGAAGTGGGGCGTACCGGCGAAGAGCGGGAACGTGCTGGAGAACGTGGACGGCGGGGCGACGGCCTACGGCACCGGCCCGGCGCAGGAGCTGAGAGCCAGCTTTGCCAAGGACAGCGTACCGGACGAGTTTGACCGCATCAACCAGTGGCTGGACACCGGGGACAACAAGAATCTGGCCGACGCGGTGCGCCGGGTGGATAACACCCACGGCGCGTACACGGACGCCGACCTGATCGAGAAGGGCGGCTGGACACAGGCGCAGATCGACGAGGCCCGAAAGATGAACGCTGCGCTGGACGCCATCCCTGCATGGCAGCGGGGCGTGCGCCGGACGGCGAACACCATCGGCGGCATCGGAGACACGGTGGCAGCTGCCCCGGTGCTGGGCGCGGAGTACGGCGTGCAGGCGGGCAAGAACATCGCGGCCACCATGGAAAACTGGGAGAAGGTACGGCAGGAGATCAAGGGCGACGAGCACGCCCAGAGCCTGTTTGACCTTTTGACCGACGTGGACATGGACTATAACCCCACCTGGCCGGAGAGCCGGAACCGGGAGCTGATCTCGATGGGGTACAACTCCAAGGAGATCCGGGAGATGCGCCAGAAGCTGGCGGGGCTGGAGGTGAGCGACGGCATCGACAAGAACCAGAGCGTGGGCTACCAGCTCTACGACCGCGGGCAGCAGCTGACGGCTGCGGCCCAGAGCGGCCTGAGTCCGACCCAGCGGGCCGTGAGCGGGGCTGTGACCAGCGCTGCGGAGAATCTGGCCGTGGCGGGCGTGAACCCGGCGGCAGTGCTGCCCGTCCTGAGCGCACAGGGAGCGGCAGAGGCCATGGGCCAGAGCGCGGAGAAGGGAGAAGGCGCAGGAAAAGCGCTGGGCGGCGGCCTCGCCAAGTTCGGCGCGGGATGGGTCATCAACTCGGTGGGCGCAGCTGACCTTGCAAAGACCATGGGCTCGGACTACGCGAAGGACACACTGGCAGGACAGATCGCGGACTGGGTGCAGGGGCTGGCGGGCAGCTCGGAGCTGGCGCAGCGCTACCCGGCGGTGGCTGCGGCCATCTCGGGCGGCATCGACAACTCGATGCAGGCCTTTGCGGAGACCTATGCGGACATGGCCATCGACGCTGCGCTGGGGGACAGCGAGGCGGCGAAGAACCTCTTCAGCAAAGACACCTTCCTCACCGCGCTGGAAAGCGGACTTTCCGGCGGCGCGTCCGGCGCGTTGGGCGGCGCAGTCGGCACGGGGCTGGCAAAGCTGAACGGAGGAGACGCAAGCCTGCTGGGGCAGGCGAAGTATCACGACCGGATGGACCGGATGGAGCGGGCTGCCGCCCAGCAGAAGGAATGGGAGGCCCGGGCGGCAGAGCCCTCTCAGTCGGCTTCGCCGACAGCTCCCCCAGAGGGGCGAGCCACTGGCGTGCCGGGCAGCTCTGAGCTGGACGCTGGAAGTGCTGCAGGGCGTGAGATGGCGGGCCTTGCGACAGAGGGAAGCGGCAGTGGACCTGCGCAGCAGACACTGGGAGCCGCAACCCGGGAGCAAAGCGCCTTTCTTAAAGGAAACTCCACTGAAAGTATGCAGCGGGCGGAAGCAACTGCCGCAAAATCGGAAAATTCGGCGGTGCGGCAGTTTGCCGAAGTGGCGGCGAACGACAGCCTGACGGGCAAGACCATCGGACTGTTTACGCCGAACGCCGAGAACCGGGAAAACCGTGCGGCTTTTGAGCAGGCTTACGGTGTGACGCTGCCCGACACTGCGGGCGCGACCCGCCGAATGCTGCGGGAGATCGCCGCACAGCAGAAGGCGAAAAGCGAAGCGGTGCCTGCCGTACAGAGTGCAGAGCTGCCCAGCGAAGCTACGAGTGTGCCGCAGACAGTACAGGATGCTCCCGCAGAAACCGCCGATGCCATGCCGGAAACGGCTGCGCCGGACAACATGCGTGAAGCGACTGCCGCTGTAGGTGAAACCGACGGCTACGAGAACGCCCCGCTGCGGGAGACTCTGGGACTCCGGCCGGAAGCGCCGAAGACCCAGCGGGAGGCCGAGGTGCAGCGGGCGCTGGAAGGCTGGCGGGTGACGGACAAGGCAGCCGAGACCATCAGCAAAAATATGCCGGACAGGGTGGACGCTGACCGGTACGCGGCCGCAGCGTCGCCGCTGTACCGGCTGGGCCGGAGCGGCGCTGCCACCTTTGCGCAGGCGCTGGAGCTGGCGGGCAGCATGAGCGGCACGGCGGCAGACATCAACTACATCCTGAGCACCGACGCCGGACGGACGGCCCTTGAGATCGCCTACACCCAGGGCAAGGGAGAACGGATGCTGTATGCCGAAAAGATGACCGAACTGGGCGGCGCGCTTGGCAGCGAGAGCACCAGCGGCAGGGGCGAGGTATACGACAAGGGTGCGATGCGGCCAGAGGGCGACGCGGCCGACCAGATCATCAGCCTGAACGCAGCGGCCACCGGCACGGATGCTGAGCTGAGGGATGTGCTGCAGAACGACCGGAGCATCAGGGCCTATGTGGACACCGAGACGGCCCGGATCTTCTTCGGAGACAACGCGCAGGACATCTTCGGCACGGTGCTGCACGAGGACTACCACTGGTACAACGCACTGGATGCCGAGGGCGCAAGGACTTTGCAGGAGCACGCGCTGGAATATCTGGCGAAGAGCAGCGGCTACGAAAGCCTGGACGAGATGATACGGGCAAAGCTCGAGGACTACAGCGCCCAGAGTCTGACCTACGAGCAGGCAGCGGAGGAACTGGTGGCCGACGCATGGCGGGGCATCTTTGACAGCGAGGAGAGCTTCAAGCGTTGGGTGACGTTCCAGCGCGGGCAGGCAGAGAAGAACGCAGGCAAGAGCGGCGCCATCCACAAGGTGATGGAGCAGGTGCGGCAGATGCTGGATGGGCTCATCAGCCGGGCAAAGGAAGTGCTGACCATCGACCCGGACGACCGCGCCGCCCTGAAAGCGAAGCGCCTGGCCGAGACCGAAAAGCGCACTTTGCAGGACGAGTATTTCGCCCATGCAGAAAAGGCCATGGACAACCTGCGAACGGCAAAAGAAAACGCCGCAGCCCTCAAGACCGAGAGCGCGGCGGGAAAGCAGGGGGTTCGGTTTTCGATTTTGAAGGATAAAACTGGAGAGTCTTATATCAAAATCGACGAAGATATTTTGAAAGATGTTCCACAGGAAGAGTGGAAGTCTACGGTCAAGCAGGCCATCAAGGAGCGTTTCCCGAACGGCTTTGAGCGGAACGGCTGGACGATTCTGAACCATAAAGACGGGCGAAATGAATTTGTCTGGTCGAAATCGACCAAAGCGCTTCAGTGGGAAAATGCCGAAGCTTATGCAGACAAGATGCGGATGGCAGCCAATCTGGACGAGATCATCCGGACGGCAGACGAAGTATACCGTGAGCCTGCGAACCACAAGAATGCGGAAGCGTTCAACCGGGGAAAAATCAAGATCCAAGTTGGGCAGAATGTCTATGAGGCGGATGTGCTGACGGCCATCAAAACGGACCAGCGGGAGATATTCTATGATATTGTGGACATTAAGCCCATAAAAATAGAGACCTCCGGCAAAGCCCACATAGAATCCGAAGATTCGAGGAGCAGCGGGCCGGAGGTCTCGGTAGAAGCCTCCGGTGGTACCCACGTAGAATCCGAAGATTCAAGGAGTAGATTGCCGGAGGCCTCTAAGCAAAGTATAGCACAAACCTCCGACGAAAGCAAGAGAACCGACGAGCCTGTGAAGAAAACGGTGCGGTTTCAGCTGAGCGAATCCCGGCGAAACCAGAGTGAGCTTCAGAAAGAAAGCCGGGAGCTGGAACGTCAGCGCCGCGCCCTGAAGGAAGAGCGTGCAAACTGGCAGGAAAGCAACGAAGTGCGGGCTATCGAAGAAAAGAAAAAAGCCTATGGCCTGTTCTCGGAAAAGGGCAAGGCATTCAGGGCCAGCGAAGAGTACCAAAGCTATCTGGAAAAGCGCAAGGAGTTCAACCGGCGCGGCGCAGAACTGGAAAGCCGCATCGGCGAAGTGAACGATAAGCTGCGGCAGGCGCAGGCCGAAGTGGAAAACGCCCGACAGGCCGTGAAGCAGGAGCAGCAGAAGGTGTATGATACCAAGGCCAAGGCGGCGGGCGGAAAGCCTGAGTACCGCCGGAAGTTGGCCGTGGAGCAGTTTGGAACGACAGACCGTTTTGAACGGGCAGGGTACATCCTGCCTGATGGCCGGATGCTGAATTTTGCGCAGAATGACGGCACCCGGGACACTGACCACAGAGAAATACTGGACGCGTTCGGCCCGGCGGAGGTGTCCAACGGCACAGAGGCCCTGAACGAGTTTCTGGCAGACGGCAATGTGCGTGTGATGGCTGAGGCCCCGGGCGTTGACATTGCGGCAAAGACCCCGCCGACCGAACAGCAGCTGAGACAGATCCGTGCGATGGTGGAGCAGCTGGGCAGCGAGAAACGGCGTTTCACCCTCGACATCTCCACCACCGACGGGCGGGTGGCTGCCAGCAAGGAGTACAGCGGGAAGGTGGATGCCGACAAGGTCGTAAGAGAGATTCGGGAATACTACAAGACCGGGGAACTCCCAGCAGAGAGTGAGCTGACACGATTCCGCTACCAGCGGGCCGAGCAGGCCGACCGGGAGGCGAAGCAGAACCAGCAGCGGCAGGCAAGCCGGGTACTGGCGGAGAAGGCAGCGGCCTTTGACACCCTGAACCAGTTCTTCGGCCTGACGAAGAACACCCGGCTCTCGGACGCCGCCCTCGAAAGCCTCGCCATCCGGTGGACCAAGACCAACGGCAGCCGGGCCGACCGGACGAAGCTGGCAAACGAGACGCGGGCGCTGGTGGAGTATCTGCGCTCGGAGGGCGCGGACATGGCCAAGGCGCAGGGACTGGCCGAGACGCTGGCAGGCGAAGTGCTGGATGAGGCGACCTACCGGAACACGGAACTCTGGGACGAGTACCCCGATCTGCATGACCTGACCTACACGGTAGACAAGAACGGCAAGGCCAAGGCCGAGCTTGTGAAGCGGTACGGAAGCTGGACAGAGGCGGTGGCCGAGGCCCGGCGCCACGGCGTGAAGCTGCGGCAGGCGGAGGGATACCGGGACGGCAACCCGGCGGAACAGTACGAGGCCATCGTAAACGACACCCGGGCCGTGGGCGGCGTGAAGGAGAGAGCTGCGGCACTCTTCCGCTCGGCGGCACAGGAAGCGGGCGTGGCGGGCGCAGCCAGCATGGAGAGCACGGAATGGCTCGACGTGCTGATGAACGTACACGACACCATCAAGCCCAAGATGATGAGCCGGTTTGCGGACGCTGCCGAATACGAGGACGCCAAGGTGGAACTGGCGGGCCGGATGATCGGCGACATCATGAGCCACCCGGAGATGACCGACGCCGAGGCGGTGTTCGAGGGCATCTTAAAGCACAACCGTGAAGTGGCCGCAATGGCCGCCGGAAGCGAGGAGCGTGCGGCTGAGGTGACAAAGGGGCTGAAGAGCGTGCAGCAGACCCAGCGGAAGGCTTTTGCCGACCGGATGCGGGAAAACAGCCGCAGCCAGAGCGCCGAGGTCAAGAGCGTGAGCCGGGCAGAACGACAGCTCAACGAGAATCTGGAAACGCTGGGCGCACAGGTGAGCACAGCAGCGGGTCTCGACGAGAAGATGACCGCTCTGCGGGAAGCCTACGAGCGGGAATGGAAGGCCGAAAAGAACCGGATGAAGCAGGCCCGGCAGGAGATGCTGGACGAGATAAAGCTGGAGCGCCGACAGCTGCGCTCCCAGATCAACGACCTTTCCCGGCAGGTGGCCGGAGAGCAGCGGAGAGCCGACCGGGCGGAGCATCAGCTGCTGGTACAGGAAAACGAGATCATGGAGTGGGAGGCCGAGAACCAGCGCAAGGCCGAAGCGTGGCAGGAAAAACAGGCCCAGAGGAATGCCATTGCCATTGAAACGGCCCGGCAGCAGCGGGACGAGGACGTAGCCGTGGCAAAGGCACTGGCCGAAAAGCGGGTGCAGAAAGCCTGGGACGCCCGGAAGGCGGACGAACTGAAACGGAGCATCCGGAACAATGCCGCCCAGCTCAACCAGATGGTGCTGCGGCCGAAGCCCGGGAAATATGTGCAGAAGAGCCTCATCGTGCAGGCCGCCGAGGTGGCGAAGCTGGCGGACACGGCAGTGCTGAATGAAACGGCAGTGAAGAGCCTGACGCGGTTGGAAAATGCTATCAGCAAAACGATGGGTACAAAGGAAAACCCGAGCAGCATTGCCTACGACTGGGAGAAAACCGGTGTGCCGAATATGATAGCGGCGCTGCGGACGAGCCTGATGGACAGCAAGGACGAGAAAATTGCCCGTCTGAAACAGCAATTAGAGGAGACTGCAGCTCTACCCGACAGCGACAAATCGGAACAGCTGCGGGACCGGCTGCATCAGCGCATCCGGGAGACGGAGAACCGCACCTATCTGCCCATGACGGTAGACCAGCTGCGGATGCTGAAGGCCATTACGGCCAGCACGCTGCACATCATCCGGACCGAGAACAAGACCCTGAGCCTTGCGAGGGCGGAAGAGGTGGACGGCATGGCCATGAAGGCCGCCCGCGAGGTGCTGAACTCGGAGGGCAACGGCTTCGGAGAGAAATTTGAAAAGGCGAAGGGCGCGATGAACCGCTACCAGCTGGACATGCTGGGCGGCACGAGAATGTTCCGGCGTCTGGGCGGCTACACCAAAAACGGCCAGATGGAGAAGCTGGGGCAGATGCTGAACGACGGCCAGCGGCGGCAGACGGAGATCCTCGTGGAAGGCGAAAGCCTGTTTGCCAACGTGACCGGCAAGGAACACCTGAAAGAGGTGGAAGCATTTGCCGGGCCGGGGGCGGAGCTGGTGGACATCGGATTGAAGGACAGCAAGGGCAATGCCGTGCCGCTGAACCACGCACAGCTGTGCAGCCTGTACATGCTGCTGCGCAACAAGGACAGCCGCCACCACCTGATGACCGGCGGCCTGACCCTGCCGGACGCTGCCCAGTACGCCAAGGGCAACATCGAGAGAGCCTACCAGCGCAGCCAGACCGTGATGCTGGGGACACTGGTGAACGCCGACGGCACCCCGATGGACGACACCATTTTGCAGACGGTACAGGACGCCATGACGGACTATGACCGAAACTGGTGCAAGGACATGGAGGACTTTTTCGGGCGATACACCACAAACCTCATCAACGAGACCAGCATGAAGCTGCTGGGCTACGACCGGGCCACCGTGAAGAACTACTACCCCATCGCGGTAGACCGGAGCACGCTGGCGACGGAGATCGAGGGCGTGAAGATGGATGCCACCATCGAGGGCAGGGGCTTTTTGAAGGAGCGCGTGAAGAGCGACAAGCCCATTTTGCTGGAAGAGTGCCAGAACGTGGTGAAGCGGAGCCTGCGGGACACGGCGGCCTATGCGGGCCTTGCGGCCCCCATCCGGGACGTGCAGCGGGTGCTGAACAGCACCGTGGAGACGGCAGAGGGCATCGGTGTGCTGAAGGACAAGATCATCGGCGAGAAGTGGGGAAAGGAGACGGTGAGCTACATCAACGACCTGCTGACCGACCTGCAGACCACGCGGCGCAAGCGCAGCAGCACCATGAGCCGGGCGCTGGACAGGATGCGGGGCAACTACGCCGGAGCCATCCTGACCGTGAACCCGGGCGTGGCCATCGCGCAGGCAGCCAGCCTGCCCACGGCGGGCGCTGTGCTGGGAGCAGACACCATGGCGGCGGTACTGCCCTTCGTGAAGAATTTCTCGGGCAAGCAGCGGGCCGCGGTGGAAGCAGAGATACGCCAGCACGGAGACGCCCTGCTGCAATATCGCCTGCGCGGCACCAAGCGGGGAGAGATGAGCTCCATCGGCGCGCACAAAAACCTTGTGGCCAAAGCGTCGGAAGTCATGCCTGCTGTGACCGGCTGGATCACCGGCATGGACGAGATCACGGTGGCGGCGCTGTGGGAGGGCGCGAAGCGGTATGTGGAGCACCATACAGCAGAATTCAGCGAGGGGGCCGCGGAGAAGGGCAGCGAAGCCTACTGGGAAGCCGTGAACAAGATGTACCAGCGGGTCATCGAGGAGACCCAGCCCAACTACACCACCATGCAGCGGGCGGGCATCCAGCGCAGCGACAACGAGTTTGTAAAGACGCTGACCATGTTTACCACCCAGCGATTCCAGAACTACGGCATTCTGGCCGACGCTGTGGGCGACTACAAAGCCCAGAAGGCCCGGTATGCTGCCGACCAGAGCGCGGAAAACAAAGCCGAGGTGCAGCGGGCCGGACAGGGCCTGCGCCAGGCGGCGGCAAGCCAGGTCGTGCAGACGGCGGTGTTTGCCCTCATGAAGATCGGCGCGGACTTTTTGCTCCACCGGTGGGACAGGGAGCAGGACGAGAACGGAGACGTTACGGCGAAAAGCTTGGGCAAACGGTTCTTCGACCTGTACACTGAAAGTGCGGCCGGAAACTTTTTGTACGGCTCGGAGATCTACAGCGCCCTGACCAACGCCCGGGACGGCAAAGACTATGACGTGGTGAGCGCCACCAACATCAGCGCGGTGAACGACCTGTTTGCTGCCTTTACCAAGACCGTCAAGCTGCTGCGGACGGACACTGGCGAGATGAGCGAGGAAGAGCTGACAGCACACCACCAGAAGCTGAACAAGGCGGTGCTGAAGGACATCCAGTGCGGCCTTGAACTCTACGGCGTCCCGGCGGCGAACATCCGGAAGGTGATGCAGGCGTTTGAAGGCTACTGGGAGGATGTACAGGCCATCGGCAGAGGCGAAGGGTTTAGCTTTAGCTCTGCACCCTCTTCGGCCACCGGGCAGTACGACCGGCTGTACAACGCCATCCAGAGCGAGGACAGCGAGGAGGCTTCTGCGGCGATGAAGAAGCTGGAACAGATGAACAAGACGGACAAGGTGGACGGCGAGCTGGCAAGGCGGCTGAAGCAGTACGACGCCGACGTGTTGGCGGCGGCCGAGGCCCGGAACGCCGGGAAGACCCGGGCCGAGGAAAAGGCCAGAAAGGCCGTATTTGAGAAGCTGCGGGAGGGGCTGGACGTCGCCCCTGTGACAGACAGGGCCAAGGGCAAAGCGGACGCGGCCCGGCGGGCGCAGCTCATCGACCTTGTGAACAAGGCGGTGGACGGCAAGGCAGACGAACTGCTGGCGGGCGGCAAGGACGGCAGCATATACGACGCGCTCCTGGACGAAGTGAAAAATGGCCGGGTGGAGGACGCGCAGGAGGAGCTTGACCGCCTGATGACCGCAGGCAAGGACAAGGGCAGCATCAAGAGCAAAATCACGGAGAGCGTGAAGGAAGAGTATCTGGCCGGAAGCGACCGGGACCGGGAGAAGCTGGAGAAGAAGCTGCTGGCCCTCGAGGACGCAGAGGGAAAGCCCCTGTACGAGGAAAAGAACTTTGCGCAGTGGGTAAGCGCTGCGGACAAGAAGGCCGAGAAGGCGAAGGACGAGAAGAACTGGTGGGAGGGGGTGAAATAAGATAAGAGCAGACGCTCTGGTAATGAACCAGGGCGCCTGCTCTTTTTGTTTGTATGAATAAGTCCGCAGTAGTTTTGTTACGAGGGGCGTGGTAGGCTTTTTATAGAGTGCTTGCCCTACTGAGAGCGGCAGCGGACCGGAAGGAAACCTCTCAGCTTTGCAGTCCGCCTGACGGCGGCGCTGCAAAGCAGCTCCCCTAGCGAGGGGAGCCTTTCTCAAAGGAAGGAGCTTCAAAGTGAAAGTAAGAGTAGTGAAGGACCATTTTTGCGGGACAGGCTGGCGGGCGGAGCCGGAGACGCTGTACCTGGGCGGCGTGGGCGCCGTATACGTGGAAAAGCTCGAGTTCGTGCTGCCGGAAACATGGGCCGGTATGGCCGTGACGCTGCACATCGAGCAGGAGGGCGGGACTGTGCCGCAGCCGATGCTGCTGGATGGAAATAATAACGCTCCGGTGGACGGGCGTTTCACGACGGCGCGGCAGGGCCTCTGGATGCTGATGGCCACGGACGGAGAAGGCCGGCGCGAGATGACCATGCCCGGGAAATATGTGTGCTACCAGACGCTGGAAAACGGCGAGGGAACTGGCGCAGACGGACCGGCGATGCCGCTGCGGTATCAATATTTACAGCTGGTGCTTGAGCAGGAAGCCCGGGCAGCGCTGGAAGCACAAAGAGCCGCCCGATACCGGCAGTGGGTGGCCGACCGATGCGCTGCAAAGGAACACGCGCTGCTGCTTGAAGCGCTGAGCGGAATGCGTTACTCCGACGCCAGCGCATGGGACATGATAGCGCAGCTGAAGCAGCGCTGGAACAGCCCCCCGCCGGAGCAGGCAGAGCCGGTGGCAGTGGAGAGCATCCGGCTGGACAGCAAAGAGCTGAGCATAAAAGTGGGAGAGTCCTGCCCCCTAAAAGCCACGGTGCTGCCCGGAAGCGCACCTCAGACCGTGGAGTGGATGGCCGAACCGGAAGGCATCGTGCAGCTCCGGGAAAATACTCTGACCGCCGTGAAAGGCGGCACAGCGCTCCTGACGGCCATCGCAGGCGGAAAGCTGGCGCAGCGCAGAGTGCGGTCGGTGGCTGTATCGCTGGAAAAGCTGGCGCTGGACAAACCGTCCGTAAAGCTGAAACAGGGCGAGTCTGTGACTCTGACCGCGACTCTGACGCCGACCCAGTCCACCGTGACAGCGGTGAGCTGGACAACGAACAATGCGGCGCTGGCCGTGATGAAAGACCAGACGACCGCCGTAGAAAACGGAAAGGCCGTGAACACGCTGGCAGCCCTGAAGGACGGCAGCTGCATCATTACTGCTGCCGCCGGAGGCAAGAGCGCCGTGTGCAGCGTCACGGTGGAAAAGAATGGACAGAGCGGCGGGGATGAACCTGCCATCGTGATGTATGCGGTATCCAACCGGCTGAACGGGCTGAGCACGAGCCGGGCGGACGTGGTCGTCCAGAGCGGCAAGGCGTACACTGCGGCTCTGACGCTGAACGAGGGATACTGGCTCATATCCATCAAGGTAACGATGGGCGGCGAAGACGTGACAGCCACCGCATGGAACGAGAAAAAGATGACCGTCTCCATCCCCGATGTGACGGGAAACATCGTCATAACGGCAGAGGCGAAGCTCCCGATGCTGAAGGAACTGGCGGTGGGAGCGGTGACAAAACTGGTGGAAAAGGACGGGACATCGGCGGAAGAATTCGTGGTTATAGCGCAGGACTACGAGAAAGAGCTGAACGGCGAAGGCCGGACGTTCCTTGCCCGGCGGCACGGTATCACCGGGAAAAAATGGAACACGACATGGTGTACGTATGCCGACAGCCTGATTGACGTCTACCTGAACAGCGAATACCTGAAGGACGCCCCACAGGCGCTGAAAGACATTCTGACGGAGACGAAATTTTACTACACGCCCGGCTACTCCGGAAGCGGCAGCAGTTATACAGGAAGCCACACGGTGACCACGCTGAGCCGGAAGGTCTTTTTGCCCTCGTGCTATGAGTTCGGATTCGAGTCATACGGATACACTTCGGCCAGCAGCCCGAAATACTACCACCTGGAAGGCTCGACCTTTGCCGATGCAAAGAAGCTTGCTCTGGCGCTGCTGGCGGCGGATGCCGAAACGGCGGGGAGCGTACCGAACACCTATTTCCATTTCTGCCTCTGGACCCGGACGCCGGTACTGAACGACTACGGCAGCGGCCTGACCGGAAGTGCGCTGAAAGAGTATCTGTACAAGTGCGCTGAAGCGGTGTGGGCGCAGATGCTGACGGCACCGGATAAGCTGAACTGGGGCGGATACAAGGTGAACGAACCGGAAAACATGAGCTGGCCTGACCTTTACAGGTGCTGGACGCACCCCTGTTTTACACTGCCGGGAAATACCGTTATCGACGCAAAGGGAAATATTGTGGAGGTGAGAGAAGAATGAGCACGGATAATGCACTGGACGCCCTGACGGCGCGGATGCTGGAAGCCGTAAAGAACACCCGCGAAAGTGCGGACTCCGCTGCAGCCAGCGCCCAGCAGGCACAGAAGATGGCGGAGGGAGAGATGCAGGGAACGTCGCTGACTGGCGCAGAGAAAAAGCTGCTGGTGCAGATATTGCAGCGGGCAGCGAACAAGAACAGCGAGATGCAGCCCGCGGTGGATGAGCTGAAAAAGCTCTGGAAGGAGAGCTCCTGATGATAGAACGCAATATCTCCCTCGCCTCGACGGGTTCGGCGCGGACATCGGGCTGTGACAACCAGCTGCGTCTGGGCTACAGCAGGAACCGGGGGATATACCGGCTGAACATCACCCAGACCGGCGAGTGGGAGGGAATGACCATCCGGGCGCTTTGGCACACAGAGCGGGGAATGCTGTTTTCGTCGCTCGTGGAGGACGGAAAAATAGAAGTACCCGCCATCGTGACCTCTACACCCGGGTGCGGCAGGCTCGTCTTTGAGGGAAGCGACGGAACCCGCACCCTGACCAGCGCGGACATCAAGTACAGCGTGGCCATGAACAGCGGCACGATGGGGGACATCCCCGAACCGCCGGTGCCTGCATGGCAACAGCTGGTAGCCCTCGTGGAGCAGGCAAAGGACGAGGCGTGGCAGGCCGGAGAGGACGCCAGACAGAGCGCCGCAAAGGCCAATGAAGCATATGAAAACACTATCGGCGCAAAAGACTCGGCTGTAACGGAGATACGCAAAGCCGAGACGGATGCACTGAACAATGTGGAGGCATCAGCCGGCCCGGCGGCGTCTGCGGCTGCGGATGCTGCCGCAGCAGGCGCAAAGGAAAAAACCGAAAAGGCCATTCAGGAAGTAAAGGACAGCGCGGTAAAGGAAGTGAAAGATGCCGCAGCAGGGGCAGCCGCCCGCGCTGCCCAGTCGGCAACGGATGCGGCCAGTTCTGCCGCCGAGGCAAAGAAGACAGCTCAGGACATCCAGGGCTACTACGACGGCGTACAGGATCTCGTGACCGACACGCTGCGAGACTACACCGGCGGCTACTACCGCAGCTATGATTTGACCATCCCGGCGGCGGGCTGGAAAGAGATGGCCAAGTCCGTAGGACGGTACTGGTACAGCTGCGACGTGGCCATCGAGGGGTGCGACAGCTCTTACGTCCCGATGGGGACCCTGACGCTGGACACGGCCGGAGAGGTCGAAAAGGCAAACCTTGCGACTGTGCTTCAGACCGTGGAGGGCGGTGTGCGGTTCTACGCTGCCATCCCCCCGAAGGTGAACATCCGTGCCTTTGTAACGCTGTTTGCAAAGGGAACGGCATCGATGCAGCAGGCATCCGCTGAAGAAGTGCAGAGGATGCTTGACGAAATTTTTAATGGATAAAAGAAAGAGAGGAAAAAACACATGGCTAGTTATGATTTGACCCGTATCCCCGCGCTGCGCGACCTGCAGGAGCTGGGCCGCCGCCAGAAGAATGTGACGGACGGTCTCGGCCAGCGCGTATCTGCGCTGGAGACCAATGCTCCCACCAAGGTGAGCGACCTGACGAACGACAAGAAATATCAGACGGAGACGGAAGTCTCCGCCGCCATCAACAAAGCTGTCGCTGCGGCAGACCACCTGAAGCGCAAGATCGTCACCTCGACCGGGAACATCGACCTGAAGGCGGCAGATGCTGCACAGTACATCTACATGGTCCCGAAGGGTACTGCCGGTACCTCCGACAAGTACGACGAGTACATGGTCATCGACGGCGTGCTGGAAAAGATGGGCGACTGGAAAGTGGATCTGAGCGGCTATGTCCAGAAGGAAGCCGGCAAGGGTCTCTCGACCAACGACTACACCAGCGCGGACAAGCAGAAAGTGACCAACATGGAAAAGACCATGGACGCCCGCATCACCGCCAGCATGGCGACCGACACCGAAGTAAACGCGATGCTGGATGAACTGTTTGGCTCTTAAAGGAGGACAAGATGGGGATAACGCTTGCTCATCTGAAGGAAGCCGTGGACCGGCTGCTGGACAGGATCGCGCTGGTGGCTAAGACGGCCTCCAAGAGCATCGAAGAGATGGGAAAGACAAAGGCAGATAAGGTGAACATCATGTCTTTGACCATCCCGGCCAGCGGCTGGTCGAGCGACAGCACTGCGGGATGTCCGTATTATCTGGACATCCCAGTGTCCGGCCTGACGGCAAACGACTGTGTGGCCGTAGTGGTAGCACCGACCTGTGCAAAGACCGCCCTGACGGCAGGACTCACATCGACCGAAAGCTTTGCAGGAAAACTGCGGCTGCGAGCGCAGCAGACGCCGACAGCTGCCATCACGGCAGTTTATTACATTGTGAAATAGGAGGGATGGACCTATGGCATGGGGTCCCATATCGGTCGGCGGCAGTGTGAGCGGTTACACGCTGCCGACAGCAACGGCCAGCGTCCTTGGAGGCGTGAAGACCGGCAACAACATCACCAACTCCGGCGGCACCATCAGCATCACCAAAGCCAACGTGACGGCAGCGCTGGGTTATACGCCGCCAACTGCCAACACCTGGCGCGGCGTGCAGGACAACCTGACCAGCACGGCCACCGACCAGAG
>OGOG01002402.1_pt1 | contig 15851 bp, 9 predicted proteins | sample 1552581 | NCBI WGS metagenome assembly OGOG01 (sample SAMEA2580152, study PRJEB22360) | human gut metagenome | biome: human gut; feature: human-associated habitat; material: faeces | place: Denmark | collected 2008/2010 | reverse complement strand
TTGAAAACTTTTCAGCTATTTTCATTGCTGCTTCATAGTCTTTATTTTCCATATAAACTGTCATTAACTGACTTTGAATTGGAGGATAATTTGAAAACTTTTCAGCTATTTTCATTGCTGCTTCATAGTCTTTATTTTCCATATAAACTGTCATTAACTGACTTTGAATTGGAGAATAACTTGAAAACTTTTCAGCTATTTTCATTGCTGCTTCATAGTCTTTATTTTCCATATAAACTGTCATTAACTGACTTTGAATTGGAGGATAATTTGAAAACTTTTCAGCTATTTTTATTGCGCTCTCATAATCTTCATTTTTCATATAAACTGTTATTAACTGACTTTGAATTGAAGTATCATTAGGAAATCTTTTAGCTACTTCTATTGCACTCTCATAATCTTCCTTTTTCATATAAACTGTCATTAACTGACTTTGAATTGGAGAATAACTTGAAAACTTTTCAGCTATTTTCATTGCTGCTTCATAGTCTTTATTTTCCATATAAACTGTCATTAACTGACTTTGAATTGGAGGATAATTTGAAAACTTTTCAGCTATTTTTATTGCGCTCTCATAATCTTCATTTTTCATATAAACTGTCATTAGTTGACTTTGAATTGGAGTATCATTAGGAAATTTTTTAGCTACTTCTATTGCACTCTCATAGTCTTTATTTTTCATATAAACTGTCATTAGTTGACTTTGAATTGGAGGATAATTTGAAAACTTTTCAGCTATTTTTATTGCACTCTCATAATCTTCATTTTTTATATAAAATGCCATTAACTGGTTTTGAATTGGAGAATAACTTGAAAACTTTTCAGCTATTTCTAAAGCTTTTTCATAATCTTTATTTTTCATATAAACTGTCATTAACTGATTTTGGATTAGAACACTATTTGGAAATCTTTTAGCAATTTCTATTACTGCCTCATATTCTCCATTTTCCATATAAATTTTTATTAATTGGCTTTGAATTGGAATATCATTCGGGAATTTTTTTGCTACCTCTATTGCACTATCATAATTCTTCTTTTTCATATAAGTTTTTATTAACCTACTTTGAATTTGGGTATCATTCAAATTTTTTTTTGCTATTTCTCTTTGCTTTTCATAGTTTTTATTTTTTGTCATTAACTGATTTTGGATTAGAACATTATTTGGAAATCTTTTAGTAATTTCTATTACTGCTGCATATTCACCATTTTCCATATAAATTTTTATTAATTGGTTTTGAATTTGAGCATCATTCGGAAAATTTTTAGCTACTTCTATTGCACTTTCATAATCTTTCTTTTTCATATAAACTGTCATTAACTGATTTTGGATTAGAACATTATTTGGAAATCTTTTAGCAATTTCTATTACTGCCCCATATTCTCCATTTTTCATATAAATTTTTATTAATCGTCTTTGAATTGGAGCGTTATTTGGAAATTTTTCAGCTATTTTTATTGCTTTTTCATAGTCTTTATTTTCCATATGAATCGACATTAATCGACCTTGTATTGGAGCATTATTTGGAAATTCTCTAGCTATTTGCATTGCTTTTGCATAGTCTTTCTTTTTCATATAAATTGACATTACTTGACCCTTTATGACTTCGTTATTTGGATAACTTTTACCAATAACTAATGCCTCTTCATATTTTTTTTCAAGCATAAGTTTTTTTATTAATTCGCTATCTTTTTTACTTTTTTGCCATCTGTATAAAGTTGAATAACTTATATCGAATTCTTCTGCTATTTCTTTTATGGTTTTGTACTCTAATAAATGTATTATCTTGTATTTTATTTCCTCGTTATACATACAAAAACTCCTCTCACAGCCAATATTATAATTCTTGGTTGTATAACAAGTCAATTAGAATATTATTCAATTAATTATCCTTTGCTACCCAACTAAAACTTAAAGTTCCCACTTTATAACTAGTGGGAAGTTAGTCTTATAATCACTGCAATTGATAGATTTGATATTGCATTAACTGAAAAATTCCAATATTTCGCTATCTAATATGTATCATTATTTAGAGAATATAGCAACGTTGGGAAATGACCAGAGCACTAAGTAATGTTATGCAAAAAAAGAAGCAATAATGATTAAGATAGCTTCTTTTTTGATAACTAAAGCAATAAACCTCAAAAGTTGGAGGGCAGGACCCATAACTACAATAAGGTGGAAAATATATTATAAAAATTATAATCAGTTAAATTGTTCCCAATTCAAATCTTATTAAAATGAGTTTATTAATAAAGATAAAACAACAATATCTAAAGAAATAGATATATGAAAAATAATTTGAAATTATTTAAATCTATTTTAGGCATTATTTCACTCCTATAATATTTACTTAACTTTACTTCTTAACTCATATAAATTTTTAGCTTTTTTAAACCGTTCACTTTGGCAATATTCAAATAATAATCTGCTAATTCATAATTAACATCTGTTCCCTTGCCATTGAAATAGAAATTAGCACCTAAATCATAAGTTGCTGCAATATGACCATTGTCAGCACATTCTTTAATAATTTTGAAAGCTTTATTATAATCTTTTTCTGTATTACCAAGTCCAAAATAATAATTATTAAATAAATGTTTTTAAAAGAAAAAGAGGTTACCCTCTATTTCTCTAGTAATGCTAATTTTTCTTTTTCTTCTTTTAGTTTTTCTCTATCCATATCAACGATATTTTTAGGAGCTTTTGCTACATAGTTTTCATTAGCAAGTAACTTTTCACGTCTTGCAATAGAAGCTTTTAAAGCAGCAATTTGTGTTTCTTTTAGAACTTTATCAGCTTCTGTTTCCATCTTTTCAAAGAAAATAGTAGCTTTTACTCTTTTAGAAAATACATTATATGACTTAATACCAAGTGGTTCTTTAACTAAGTTTTCATCAAGCTTTAACATTTTAACTATTAAATCATTATCATCAGTTGTATCAAACATAACTTTCATATCTTTAGTTATATTATTTTCTGCTCTAACATTTCTAAAACTTCTAATAAATTCTATCTCATCATCAACTACTTCTTCTTCTAATTCAAAAATATATTTTTTACTGTACTTAGGATAGTTGCTAATCATGATAGATTCTTCTTCCTTAATTGGTAACATTTGATAAATTTCTTCGGTTACATAAGGCATAAATGGATGAAGTAATTTTAAAATATTAGTTAAGATATAACATAGTGTTGATTTAGTAGCATCATCACTCAAACTATATTTAGCCATTTCAATATAACTATCACAGAAAGATGTCCAAACAAAATCATAAATAACACTTGATGCATTATTAAACTGATATTTATCCATAAACTTCTTAGTAGTATGAAGCATTTTTTCAAACTTAGTTAGAATCCATTTATCTTCTGGTTTTAAATTATCAAGTTTAATTTCTTTTATATCACTAATATTAGTTAAAACAAATCTTGAAGCATTCCAAATCTTATTAATATAATTCCAAGTAGCTTTAATCTTATCTTCATCAAAACGCATATCAGTACCAGCTGATACATCTGTTGCTAAATAGTATCTTAATGAGTCTGCTCCATACTTTTCAATCATATCAAATGGATCTATTCCGTTACCTAAACTTTTACTGAATTTTCTTCCTTGTTTATCACGAATTAAACCATGAATTAAACAATCTTCAAATGGTCTTTGACCTAGTAATTCTTCTCCTTGGAAAGTCATTCTATTAACCCAGAAAGGTATGATATCATATCCTGTTACTAAACAGTTATTAGGATAATATCTCTTTAATAGTTCTGTATCTTCTGGCCAACCAAGAGTAGCAAAAGGCCATAGGGCACTAGAAAACCAAGTATCTAGAACATCTTCATCTTGAACCCATCCTTCTTCTTTTGGAGGATTAACACCGACATAAACCTCATCATTTTTATACCAAGCAGGTATTCTATGACCCCACCATAATTGACGAGAAATACACCAGTCATAAGTAATTTCCATCCAATGATTCATTGTTTTTTCATATCTTGTTGGTACAAAATGAACTTTTGTTTTACTATTCTTTTGATTAGCAAGTACTTGATCAGCTAAACCTCTCATCTTAACAAACCATTGTTTCTTAACCATTGGTTCAATAATAGCATTAGTTCTTTCACTATGTCCTACTTCATGAGTTATTGGTTCAACTTTTAATAATAAATCACTATTTTCTAACTCTTTTATTACTTTCTTACGAGCTTCTTCTCTTGAAAGTCCAACATAATCACTACCACAATTTTCATTCATTGTAGCATCATCATTCATAATAACTAGTTTAGTAAGATTATGTCTTAGTCCAACTTCATAGTCGTTAGGATCATGAGCAGGTGTTATTTTAACAGCACCAGTTCCTTTTTCCATATCAGCATGGGGATCTGTTATTACTGGTATTTTTCTATCCACTATTGGTAGTATTACATTCTTACCAACAAAATCTTTATATCTTTCATCATTTTCATTAACAGCTACTGCCATATCTCCAAATAAAGTCTCTGGTCTAGTAGTTGCTACATCTATAAATTTATCACTATCTTCTAATTTATATTTCAAGTGATAAAACGCTCCTTTTTCTTCTTTATAGATAACTTCTTCATTTGATAAAGCTGTTTTTGCTACAGGGTCCCAGTTAATAATCTTTTCACCACGATAGATTAATCCTTTATTATAATAATCTACAAAAACTTTTTTAACAGCATCTTCAAGTCCTTTATCTAGAGTAAATCTTTCTTTAGAATAGTCTAGGGAAATACCAAGTTTGGCCCATTGTTCTCTAATGATAGAAGCATGTTCATTAGTCCATTTCCAACATTCTTCTAAGAACTCCTCACGTCCTACTCCATATTTATTTTTGCCATTATCTTTTAGTCTTGCTACTACTTTAGCTTCGGTGGCAATAGCAGCATGATCCATTCCAGGAAGCCATAAGCAATCATAGCCTTCCATTCTTTTATATCTAATAATTATATCTTGTAGTGTTACATCCCAAGCATGTCCTAGATGAAGCTTCCCTGTAACATTAGGAGGAGGAAGTACAATACAATATGGCTTTTTAGCCATATCTCCACTCTTAAAATAGCCTTTCTTCATCCAGTAGTCATATTTTTCTTTTTCTACTTCACTGTGATTATATTTCTTATCTAACATTTAAATCATCCTTTCTAAAATAAAAACCTCTCTATCCAAAGGACGAGAAGTTCGTGGTACCACCTTAATTTGTATGAAAACATACCTTATTTATTTAACGGTTTTCCCGGGATAACCTACTACTATTTCAACTATCCTACTCTTGTTGCTACCTTCCATATCTTTTATTGTTAAGTCTCACCTACCCTTAACTCTCTAAAAATAAAATGATATGTACTCCTCAACAGTCAATGTATTTACATGTATTATAATATACTGCTTTTAAAATAGCAAGCACTACATATACTTTTGCATTGATTTCATCATTTGATTAACTTGCTTTTGACTAGGTTTTCTACCCATTTGCATCATCAAAGCTTTAATCATTTCTTCATTTATTGGTGGATTTTTCTCCATATACTTCTTAGTAACATTTCTTGCTATAAAAAAACCAATTACTGCTCCAATAAGAAGTCCTACTACTATTAATAATATATCATGTAACATCTTTTTTCACCTCGAGTTTATTTTACTAAATATTTTCTATCTAGACAAGTAAATTTTATCTTTTAATTTGATTTTTACATCTTGAAAATAACTGTAATTTTTTTAATACTTATTACATTCTATAAGACATATTTTTATCACTTACTAACAATATTTAACAGGAAATAAAACGACTATTTATATTATTCCTTTCATTATAATTCATAATAATCATTAAACAATTATCATGTTTTTGAAAAATATTTCCAAAAGTATCTTGTTTCAGTAAGTTTTGGAAGTATATTTTATTTTTATCTTGATAATACTTCATTATAATTTTCTAAAAAAAAGTAGTCTTGATTCTTAAAATCACAAATAAAATAATTATTATTTAACCCATTTAATACTTTTAAGAAGAAAGAATGATAGTAATTAGTCTTTAATAGCATATAACTTTTTTTAATAGCAAGTGATCCTATCTCTTCATGGGAAGGATTATTATAATAATGAACGCCTTTTCTTTTACTATAAGGAATAGACTGATGATATTTAATAAAGATATGTTGATCTAACTTATCTTTATCTATCTTTTTTGTTAGTTGTTTAAATAGACTATAGCCATACTTAGCATTATCTTCTCCTAGAAAATATATCTGTTCTAGAATCTGATATAAAATAGAAGGCTTATCTTGATATAAACTTTTAAACTCATCTTTAATTTCAAAAATAAAAAACTCTCTCATATAATCACCACAGTAATCATAACAAGAAAGTTTTAAAAATATTGTCGAATTATTTAAGTAATGCTTCTATTTTTAATGAGATTTCTTCTTTCGTAAATCCATAGAAAGAATTAACTTCTTCCGTCTTGCCACTAGCACCAAACTTATCAAGTGTAAATAAGTAACTATCTTTATAGACAAAGGAGTACCAAGAATAACTTGATCCTTTCTCAATAACAAATTTTTTAACTCCTAAAGGTAATAACTCTTCTTTTTCTTCCTTTGTCAAACTATTATATCTTTCAATTGATGGCATACTAACTACTCTTAAGTCATAGCCTTTTTCTTTTAATAATTGCATAACCTCAAGAGCTAAAGTCACTTCTTCGCCAGTAGCAATAATAACACCATCTAGTTTTCGCTCTTCATTATGAACAATATATCCTCCTTTACTAGTAGCAGAAATAGAAGTTGATTCTAATATCTTGATAGAGTCTCTTCCAATAATTAAGGAGCTAGGACTATTATTTTCATAAATAGTTTTAAATGATCCAATCACTTCATTAGAATCAGCTGGTCTAAACACTTCCATATTAGGAATAGCTCTTAAACTTACTAGTTGTTCTACTGGTTGATGGGTTGGTCCATCTTGTCCTATTGAAATAGAGTCATGCGTAAAGATATAAGTAACAGGAAGGTCCATAAGAGCTGTTAATCTAAGAGCTGGTTTTAAGTAGTCACTAAAACTTAAGAAAGTTGAGACAAAAGGACGATACCCTGCAAGAGCAAGACCATTAGCAATAGATGCCATAGCATGTTCTCTTACCCCAAAATTAATATTTCTACCTATATAGTTATCTTTAGTAAATGGTGTTAATTCATTCAAATATATCTTAGTTGATGATGAAGTATCAGCATTACCCCCTATTATTAAAGGACTAATTAAAGAATATGAATTAAGTACTTTCTTAGCACTTATTCTAAGTAATTCTTCATTATCATCTGGTTTGGTATAATCAAGAGTTGTTAATTTAATAGATTTATCCGGATTAATTAACTTATTTAAAATACTCATCTCTTCTTCATCAAGCATTTCTTTTATCTTATCAAAGTTAGTTACTAAGTCTTTATTTCTTTCTTTAATATAACTTCTAAACTCTTCTACTGCTTCATTACTGATAGTAAAAGGAATATCACGAACACCAAGAGTAGTTTTTATCTTAGTTACTTCTTCCTTATCAAAACAACCAGAATGACTCTTATTACTACCAGCCAGACTAGAATCTTTACCAATCGTAGTAGCTACTTGAATAATAGTTGGTTTATCTGCTTCTTTTGCTTTTATAATAGCATCATCTATATCTTGTGGCTCATCACTTGTTGTTAAAACAGTCCAGTTCATACTTTCAAATCTTTTAGTAATATCTTCATCAAAAACATTATCTATCTTACCATCCATTGTTATTTTATTAGAATCATAAAGTACTATTAAATTATCTAGTTTTAAACTTCCAGCAAGAGATGCCGCTTCATAGCTAACTCCTTCCATCAAGTCACCATCACCACATAAACAGTAAATATTATAATCAATTACTTTTTCTTTTTTATTAATTAAAGCTTCTGTATGTTTTTCAGCTATCGCATACCCAACAGCTGTAGCAAATCCTTGTCCTAAAGGACCAGTTGTCATTTCAACCCCTGGTGTCTTCTTATATTCAGGATGACCTGGCGTTTTAGAGTTTAGTCTTCGAAAAGCTTTTAAGTCATCAAGTGATAAATCATACCCAGCAAAATAAAGGATAGAATAAAGTAAGCTAGAACCATGACCAGCACTCATTATAAATCTATCACGGTTATAAAAGTTAGGATTAGAAGCATCAAACCTTAAATGATTTAAATACAAGGTATAAAGTATAGGAGCAGCTCCTAAAACAATACCCGGATGTCCACTTCCCGCTTCTTCTATCATATCAATACCAAGAGATTTAATCTCACCAATTATTTTTTCTTCTATCTTTTTAGATAACATTAATCATCATCCTTCTTTCCTCTAAATAAATCTAATAATAGATGCTTTTTATATCTAGACATCTTCTCAAGATAATAGCCATTATCAAATTTAATTATATCTTTTTTAAAATCAACAGACGTAACTCTATCTAAGTTTATAATACAATTTCTATATACTTGAAAGAATCTTTCATCTAATTGTTCCTTAATCTGACTTAGACTAAGTGGTACTTCATACTCACCATGTGAAGCATAAACAGTACAAATCTTACTGTCTGGTTCTCTTATTATATAATATATATATTTAAGTTCTATTTTTGAATATACCCATTTTCTTTGATAGGTTAAACACCTATCTTTACCTCGATAACTTTTCATAACAATATCTAATACTTCATGCATCTTTTTAGTACAACTATCAAGTTTACTAATAAAGTCTAACACAAATAATCTATTAGTTATTATTTCATAACGATATTCACTAAAGGAAGAAACTATTATGATAATAGAATTCCAATCTTCTAACATCTCTCTTATGTATCTAGCCGCATCTATTCCAGAACCATAATTAGTTTTAATGTCTAAGAAATATATTTTAAAACCAATTTCTTTTTTGGCTAATTCTTCAAACTCTTTATCATAACCAGCAAACGTATAAACTTTATAATCCATATTGGTATTCATCATATAGTCATCTATCTGCTTTTTCATTCCTTGTCTAAAAAATTGATCATCATCACATACAATAAAATTTAACATAGTACCTCCTTAGCCATATTCTACCAAATTGAAAGGATAAAGTCTATATTATGATTTTCTAATATCACTTATAGCATGAGGAATAAATTTTATTGTATCTCTTGCTATATACGATATGTCATTCGTTGTTGCTAAGGCAAGAGAAGCTGAATATCCAGCAAGAAAGCTAGCAGCAGCTACTAATTTAGGGGATACTTTATTATAGCTAATAAGACCAGTTAATATTCCCGATAAGACATCCCCACTTCCTGATGTTGCCATACCAGCATGACCTTCATTTACAAAGTAAGTATTATCACCATCTGTTACTATGGTAGTAGTACCTTTCAAGAGTAAAATAACTTTATACTTTTTAGCAAAGGAAACAGCTAGTTCCACTGGATTTTCTAGTACTTCTTCAACACTCTTATCAATTAGTCTTGCAAATTCTTTAGGATGTGGTGTTAAAACAACTTCACATTTTTTATTTAATAGTAAAGACTTATCTATCATTACTAATCCAGAAGCATCTATTACTAATGGTTTCTTACTATTGATAAGCAAATAATCTAGAATCTTTTTATTCCACTCACTAATATCAAGACCTGGTCCAAATAGTATTGCTGTACTATTACTTATAATAGTATCTACTTGTTCTATATTATCAAGACACATTAAAGTACTTTCTAAAAGATAAGGAGCTACTATATCTGTTAGTTTTCTATCAACAACTAATGTTGCTCTTCCACTACCAGCAAGTAAACTAGTTAAAGATAAATTAGCTAGTTTAATCGCTCCACTATAAGAGATACTACCACCAATTAAATAACTCTTACCATAACTACCTTTATTAGAAAAGTTTAGTCTTTCAGGAAAATATTCTTTTATATCAGTTATTTCTAAAAGATTAGTATTAGATAAAGTATCTTTATCCTTATATAATATTAATTTACCAATATAATCTTTCGCCATATTTAGAAAATGTCCCGGTTGATAAGTCTGATAAGCTATTGTTTCTCTTGATTTTAATATATCTACCCCAAGTCCATTAATATTAGATAGTGAAGCATTAATATCAATACTTACTGTTCTATCAAGCTTATTTAAGCTAGTTATAGTCTCTTTATCTAGATATTTACTACTACCTAGAAAATCAAAGATATAGTCAAACTCTTCTATCTTTATATTATTATTATAAACAGCAAGATTAGAAAATTCTCTCTTAAAGATATCTAAATATTTAATTCTTTCTTCACTTATCAGTAATAATGGTTTATTTATACTTCTTTCTTGATGATACTGTTTTAATAAGTCTTTTAATTCTTCTTTACTTAAGATATTATTCTTTATAATTATACTTAACATATTCCACCCCTATTTATATAGTATATCTAAATCTACTAGAGTATCTATTCCCTCTACTTTACCTCTATCAGTCTTTTGCCAAACATTATAATTTTTCTGATAGGTAGTAGTATCTGTATAGTGTGCTAGCCAAGTAGCATAGTTATTATTAGTGAAAACATTTTCTAAGTAGTATTTACTACCATATAACATTCCTTGATAATTTTCTTTTTCAACCGTAGTAAGGAATGTTTTTACTACTTCTTCTAGATGATAAAATGATAGATTAAATTCTTGATAGATAGAAAAGTTTTCCCAATCAAAAACTATAGGTAGAGCAAGGTCATTTCCGTTTAATTCTTTTAAGACAAACTCTGCTTCTTTCTTAGCATCTTTTTTATTCTTAGCATAAGAATAGAAATAAACTCCTGTCTTAATCCCTACCTTCTTAAAGCCTTCTATATTTCTTTTAAATTTAGGATCAAGGATAAACTCACCATCTATTCCACTTCTTGTCCCTATTCTAAGGAATGCAAATTCAACACCTGATTCTTTTACTTTATCATAATCAATATCACCTTGCCACTTAGATACATCTATGCCAATTAAGGTATTATCAGTCTTATTTTCATTATAAAAATCTTTAAAATCAACTGTCTCTTTATCACTAGATCCTTGATAATCACTCTTTTCTCTTACTGTAATAGTAAAGTCTTTTTTAGTAATATTTCCACTAGAATCTATCGCTTCATAAACTAAAGGATAATCACCTAGTGTATTAAAGTCATAGTTACCAACTACTTGACAAGTAGGATTATCATCATAGTTATCCCCACAAAATACTTCTTTAGCAAAGTCTTCTGTTGAACCTAAATCAACATAATATAAACTACTTAAAGAGATAACTGGTGGAGTTTTATCTACTACTTCATAGGTAAAGGTATAACTAGCTAGACGGTTATCATCATTCTTATAGTTAAGGGTATAAGAGTGTTTTCCTACTTTTTTAGTATTTAACTTTTTATTCTTAAAAGTACCATTAATTGATTTAATAACACTATCTAGCTCTACTTCACTATAAACATCAAAAGTCAAATCATCACTTAAACTTACTTCTACTTTAACTTTCTGATTAGCTAGAAAGATAATAGTAATAATTAATAAACTAGCTACTAAGAAAAGAGCTATTATTGATTTTCGCATTCCTCTTTTTTCATCTCCTCTTTTAATCTATATAAGAAGTTTAAAGCATCCATTGGACTCATCTCTAACGGATTAATTGCCTTTATTTTGTCTAGGTATTTATCATCTTTATTAATCTCTTCTTCTTTTTCTAAATCAAATAAACTAGTCTGCGTATAAATAGTTTCTCTCTTTTCTTGATTTTCATACATTTCAAGTATTTCTTCTGCTCGTTTTATTAAAGATTTAGGAAGATTAGCAAGACTTGCTACATTTATACCATAACTCTTATCAACTGATCCATTTTTAATCTTATGAAGAAATGTTAGTTTACCATCTTCTTCAATTGCTGATACATGAACATTCTTTAAATGTGATAAATTACTAGATAATAGTGTTAACTCATGATAGTGAGTAGAAAATAGTGTCTTAGCTCCAATATTATCATGGATATATTCAAGTATCGCTTGAGCAAGACTCATTCCGTCATATGTAGCAGTACCTCGTCCTAACTCATCAAATAAGATTAAACTGTTCTTAGTAGCTCTTGATATTGCCATATTAGCTTCTTTCATCTCAACCATAAAAGTACTTTCTCCACTAACTAAATCATCACTAGCCCCTATTCTTGTAAATATTTTATCAAATATTGGTATAACACAACTCTTAGCAGGGACAAAAGAACCTATTTGAGCCATAATTACAGTAATAGCAAGCTGACGCATATAAGTTGATTTACCAGCCATATTAGGTCCTGTAATAAGTAAGATAGAGGTATCTTGATCCATTAAAATATCATTAGCAACGTACTTTTCATTCTTCTTAGCCATTACTTCTTCTACAACTGGATGACGACTCTCTACTATCTTTATTTCATTCTTATTACTTAATGTAGGTTTCACAAAATGATAAGTATCTGCTACAAATGATAAAGAAGAAAGCATATCAATCTCTGCTAAAACATTAGCACACTTCTGTAAAGGTACAACATATCTTTTAACTACTTCTCTTATTTGCATAAATAACTGATATTCTAGATTAATTATCTTTTCTTCAGCTCCTAAGATAATACTTTCTTTCTCTTTTAATTCTTTAGTAGTAAATCTTTCACAATTAGATAGAGTCTGTCTTCTATCATAACCAAACTCTTCTTTTACTAAATTACACTGTCCTTTACTTATCTCAATATAATAGCCAAAGACTTTATTGTAACCAACCTTTAAGTTCTTAATACCAGTTCTTTCCTTTTCTTTTTGTTCAAGCTCTAATAAGAAGTCTTTACTACCACTTGATAAGTCTCTCAATTCATCTAGTTCACTATTATAACCTTTCTTTATCAAGTTACCTTCTTTTAAAGAGATAGGTGGTTCTTCATTTAAACTACTATCTAATAATGATACTAAATCATCAAATACTTCTAGTTCTTTATCGTACTTTATCTCTTCTAATATTTTCCTAACCGTAGGTAGAGCTTTTAAACTAGAATTTAACTGTAGTAAATCTCTAGCGTTTAAATTACCATAACAAACTCTTCCGATAAGTCTTTCTATATCATAGACTTGGTTTAAACTTTTCTTTAAATCATCTCTTAAAATAAATTCTGTTTGTAATACTTCTATATAATGATATCTTCGCTCTAATTCTTTTCTATCTACTAATGGAAACTCTAAATTCTTTCGTAGTAATCTACTACCCATAGCAGTTTGATTCTTATCAAGTAACCATAAAAGACTATAAGTTTTCTCTCTTAATCTTAAAGTTTCAGTTAATTCAAGATTTCTTTTAGTATGTTCATCTAATAATAAATGATTATTAATAAGTTCTACTTTAGCTTCTTGTAAATGCGATAAATCACCTTTTTTAGTATCTACTATATAAGCAAGTAAATGTTTAATACCTTGTTCTTTCCTTAAGTCTTTTAAATTTTTATAAATATATTTATACTTTTCTTCTTCATTATATACATTATAGATGGTAACATTTAACTGATAAGTCTTTCTAAGGGTATTAATAAAGTTTCTATCTATTTCATCACTTACAATTATCTCTCCGAAACCATGTCTAATAATCTCTTGTAATAGTTCTTGTAAACTATCATTTAAAACAGTGACATATATTTCTCCTGTTGATATATCAGCATAGCTTAAAGTATAAGTATTAGCTGTATAAGTAATTGAGGCTAAAAAGTTATTCTTAGTATCATCTATCGAACTATCTAATCTAGTTCCTCTAGTTACTATTTGAATAACTTCTCTTTTAACCATATCTTTAGTAAGTTTAGGATCTTCTACTTGTTCAACAATAGCTACTTTATAACCCATATCAACTAACTTATCAAGATATCCTTCATAAGCTTTAAAAGGGATTCCACACATCGGAACTTTTTCTTCTAGTCCTGCTTGTTTACCAGTCAAAGTTAATTCCAATACTTTAGATGCTAAAATAGCATCATCAAAAAACATCTCATAAAAGTCTCCTAAGCGAAAAAAAATAATCGCATCAGGATTTTCATCTTTTATATTCATCCACTGTAACATTACAGGGCTCAGCTTAGTTCTATCTACTTCGTTTCTTAACATAATTTCACTTCCAACTTCTAACACCATCTATTATAGCTAAAATTTTGTTTTTGAACAAGAAAATTCGTGATAAAATAAGTCCTAGGAAGTGATAACAATGAATATGGAACCATTAGCAAAAAAACTAGAACCTAAATCTTTAAATGATGTTTTAGGACAAAAGCATTTAATTGGAAAAGGAGCAATTTTAAGAAACTTAGTAGAAAAGAAAAAACTAGTTTCGATGATTTTATACGGAAAACCTGGTATTGGAAAAACCTCTATTGCTAAGTCTATTGTTAATGATTTAGATATGCCTTATCGTTTTTTAAATGCTACTATTAATAATAAGAAAGATTTTGATACCGTAGTTTCTGAAGCTAAAATTTATAATGGCATGATTCTTATCATGGATGAGATTCATCGTCTTAATAAGGATAAACAGGATTTACTCTTACCCCAATTAGAGAGTGGTTTAATAACCCTTATTGGAATGACTACCTCTAATCCTTATCATGCTATTAATCCAGCTATTAGAAGTAGATGTCAGTTATTTGAACTTAACGAGTTAGAAACTACTGATATTATTGAAGGATTAAATAAAGCAGTTAAATCAAGTTATCTTGAAGGTATTACTATTGATGATGATACTATTAAATATATTGCTAACTTAGCAGGAAGTGATCTTCGTTACGCTTATAATCTTTTAGAGATTGCCTTCTATGCTAGTAATGATCAAAAAGTAGATATTAATCTAGTAAAGCAAATAAACTCTAAGCCAGTTTTCTTTAGTGATAAAAATGGCGATGGTCATTACGATGTCTTATCTGCTTTTCAAAAATCAATTAGAGGAAGCGATGTTGATGCTAGTCTACATTATCTAGCAAGATTAATAACTGAAGGAGATTTAGATAGCATTTATCGTAGAATGAGTGTTATCGCTTATGAAGATATCGGTCTAGCTAATCCTAGTATTGGTCCAAAAGTTATAGCAGCTATAGAAGCAGCAGAGCGAGTTGGTCTTCCAGAAGCAAGAATTCCTCTTGGAACTATTGTCACAGAGATGGCTTTATCACCAAAAAGCAATTCAGCCCACCTAGCCTTAGATGAAGCAATTGAAGATATAGAAAAAGGTAATACTGGTAATGTCCCTAACCATATAAAAACCGACTCTAAAGAATATTTATATCCTCATGATTATCCTAATTCTTATGTCTATCAAGAGTATCTTCCCAAAAAACTTAAAGGCAAGAAATATTATCATCCAAAAACAACTGGCTATGAAAAGAATATAAAGAATTATTATGACTTTATTGAGAATATGAAGAATAATAGTAAATTAAAAGATAGGTAGCCAAATAGCCTTACCTATCGTATTACAAATGGATTTAAAGAACTACCATCTCCCTTAGTTATTGATGTATCAGCCCTTAAATTTATAACTGGGCGGACAACGAGGGAACCAGTCACGTCAGCCCACGGACTCAAACCACCTGAGGGCATCACACGCCAAACGTAAGCAAGTGAGTTGTAAGAAGAAAAGTCAGACGGAGAGAGCGTCCAGTAGTACTTACCATTATATAGATAATAATTACTATTCGGAGAAGATGCTCCATTATAGTAGCCTCTTCCTCCAGCTAAGGCTACCTCATCAGCTAAAATTAACCCTACTGGATAGT